>OGCO01000398.1_pt1 | contig 74601 bp, 71 predicted proteins | sample 1570171 | NCBI WGS metagenome assembly OGCO01 (sample SAMEA4370583, study PRJEB24528) | human gut metagenome
GATGGAAATTGGCTGACTTGACACGCCGTTTATGGGGTAAATCCAGTGAAAAACGCCATCTTCCCGAAGATGCCGGCCAGTTGAGCATCTGTTTTGAGTCTCCGTCCGATGTCAATGACCCGGTAGCGGAAGAACAGAAAACAGCTGAGAAATCTGCCAAATCGGAGAATGGCTACAACCGTTTCCGTAAGAGCTTCACCAAAAAGATTACTCCCCACGCCCGTAAGCCCATCGACCCGTCCCTTCCCCGTGAAGAGATTATCATTCCCATGCCGGAAGGTCTTTCGTTGGAGGGAGCGGCGAAGCTGGGAGAGGAAGTGAGCGAACAATATGCCGTCAGTCCCGCCCGATTCTATGTGAGACGCATCATCCGCCCTAAATACCGGCTCGCCGACGGTCGTATCATAACTGCTCCCATGCCCGTAATGGCACATCCCCACAGCAATGCGTCGGAAAGTGTACTGTCACACATTGCTACCGCCAAATATTACGACCACCTGCCTCTGTACAGACAACTGGACATCTTTGAGCGTGAAGGCATCCATCTGAGTCCTTCTACCGTAAGTAACTGGATGATGGCTGCCGCACAGCGTCTGGAGCCAATCTATAATGAGCTTCGTGAACTGGTCAAGGACAGCTATTACGTCATGGCCGATGAGACGCCCCATCCCGTACTTGAAAGCGACCGGCCCGGTGCTCTTCACCGCGGGTATATGTGGAACTTCTATCTGCCCCGGTTCCATACCCCATTCTTTGAATATCACAAGGGACGTGGCAGCAGCGGAATAGACACGCTGCTGGCAGGACAGGTTCGGGTGGTACAGAGTGACGGCTTTGCAGTATATGATGAGTTCGACACACTACCCGGAAAGTTGCACCTGTGCTGCTGGGCACACGTCAGGCGCAAGTTTGTGGAAGCGGAAGGAAATGATCCTCCTAGAGCAAGGCATGCACTTGAACAAATAGGCAGACTGTATGCTGTGGAGGAGAAAATCAGGATAGGACATCTGGAAGGCGGAGCTGTAGTAAGGCTTCGCCGGGAAGAATCGTACCCTATTATCAAAGGACTGGAAAAATGGTGCAGGCAGGAGTATGAACATACGGTTGAGAAATCGCCTATTGCCAAGGCCATATTTTATATGTACACACGTTTTGAACAACTGTCCGGATATGTCAACGATGCACAGTTCTGCATTGACAATAATCCAGTGGAGCGCTCTATAAGGCCATTGACTTTGAACAGAAAAAACACTCTTTTCTCCGGTTCACATGAAGCGGCACATGCAGCGGCAATATTCTTTTCACTGATGGGATGTTGCAGGGAAAATAAGGTGAACCCAAAACTATGGATGCAGGACGTGTTGATTAGGGTACAGGAGAATGAAAGAGAAAAGAAAAACGACTACGCCGATTTACTGCCATTTAATTGGAAAGGATAAACAAGAAAGATAAATAAAGTCAAAAGCCAGACATGCTTCGTTTGGCTTTTGACTTTATTATAGCTTGGAGAGAAATACGGGCGAGGCCGAATGCTTACTTCCCACGGTCGTGGTAATATCTTCTCACGGCTGTGGGAAGATCCTACCACAGCCGTGGAGAGATCTCGTCACGGCCGTGGAGAATTAGCAATATCGGTGCTTTAGGGGAACAATAGCGGTACCTTGGTTGAACAATAACGGTGTCTTAGCGGAATAATGCAGGCTTGGTAAATAAGGGATAATAGCTGCATTGTGTAGTTTTAAACAATAATAGGCTGACAATAAAAGACGGAAATCTTTATTGTCAGCCTATTGTCAGCTTCTATTGTCAGTAGGTAATAGCTTGAAAACAATTACTTTATGAAGCCATAGCTCTTGGCCTGACAATAAAAACCATTTTTTATAAATTCTCAATGTAGCCTAAGTTCAACTTAGCCTCAAATTATATATGGAATGGTATTACCTATTGAATCTGAATACTGCACGTTTGCAAGTCATTTTCATTTGAACTGTTTCCGTAAAGTATCTTATATGTTCCGCTTAAAGGGCGTATGGTATTGGTCGCTGTATCAAACCATTCGAAAGAATCGTATGGAAGCTCTATATTGACATTCTGCGTCTTACCTTTAGCAATGTTGACCCGTTGGAAACCACGAAGAGTTTTTTGTGGACCTCCTTTGTCGTCAGGACGGCAGATGTACACTTGCACCACTTCTTCACCGTCTCTCTGGCCGACGTTACTTACCGGGATGGTAAGGATTGCCTTTTCGCCTTTGTTTAATTTCGGTTGGTTCAGGGTAGCTTTTCCATAAGAGAAACGGGTATAACTTAAACCGTAGCCGAATGGATAAAGAGGTGTTTCCGTCATAAAACGGTAGGTACGCCCTTTCATCGAATAATCTTCATAATCCGGCAATTGTTGTATGCTTTTATAGAAGGTGATAGGCAGACGTCCGGCAGGATTGTAATCTCCGAAAAGAACATCGGCAACGGCTGTTCCACCTGCCTGTCCGGGATACCATGCTTGTAGAATCGCATCACAACTTTGAGTTTCGGGTACGATAGCCATCGCCGAACCGGAGAAATTGACAAATACCGTTTTCTTTCCATTCTTTTTCAGCAGAGCGAGCACTTCGCGCTGGATGGCGGGCAATTCGATTTCTGTACGGTCACCACCTTTGAATCCGGGATCAGATACCCGCATCGATTCTCCTTCCAACAGGGGAGAGATACCTCCGGCGAAGATAACTACATCTGCATTTTTCAACTTGTTTAGAATATCGCGCGCATCCATTGGAGTCTGTTTAGCCAGATCGAAATGAAGTGTAGGGTTGTCTTTTACTTGAATAAAATGCAATTTAATGTCATAACTCTTTCCAGCTTCGTAGTTGAACGAATACAGGTTGGTGTGATTCTTGATATTGGTTGCTTCCGCTATCTGCTTGCCGTTGAGGAATAAAGTAACTCCTCCGTTCGTCATCACCCGGAAAGTGGCGGCTCCGGAATCTGTCGGACGGAAAGTAGAACGATAGATGGCGGTGAAATTCTTCAGTCCCACACCCGGAGCAAAGACGGTAGAACCTTCTGCACTGAAATGGAAAGGAGTTGTCAGGCGGTCGGTTGCGGCAATCTTACCTTTATATTCGCGGTTATTCCAATAGGTGGCGCTGAATCCGGCCTTTCCGTCGATGTTGCATTGGTTGAACAAGCTGTGCAGGGTGGTGTCGTTCGTGTATCCGCACACTGGTTCGTAGATGATTTGTGCGTCGGGAAGTTTGGCGCGTATTCCTTCCAGTAAAGTTACGGTGTGTGAAGGGAAACCGTTGTAATTACCCCATTGCATCACCGAGTCGTTGGCGTTGGGGCCGATCACTGCGACTTTCATTTGACGGTTTAATGGAAGGATATTGTTCTTGTTCTGAAGCAATACCAGACTTTCATGCGCCATTTTCAGTGCCAGTTCTTTATGCTTGGGGCAGTCGATAACAGAATAAGGAATGTTACTCCACGGATGAGTCGGATTCATTTCTCCCAGTTCGAAACGGGCTTTCAGCAATCTTTTGACTGATGTATTGATTTTCTCTTCCGAAATCAGACCTTTTTTTACGGCATCGGTGATACTTTTGAAGTTACCGCCACATTCGAGGTCTGTTCCGTTTAAAACAGCGTCGGCGGAAGCGTGGGCGGCATCGGGATGCGTTTCATGTTTTTTGCGTTGGAAGAAATCTCCGATTGCTCCGCAGTCGGTTACTACGATTCCCTTGAATCCCCAATCGTTACGGAGAATTTGGGTTAACAGGCGATTGCTGCCACAACAGGGATCGCCCTCAAAACGGTTGTAAGCGCACATCACTTCTTTTACTCCTGCCTTTTGTACCAGTTCTTTGAAAGCTGGAAGGTAAGTTTCCCATAAGTCTCTGGGAGCGATGTTCTCTGCATTGAAGCTGTGGCGGTTCCATTCCGGTCCCGAGTGGACGGCAAAGTGTTTGGCGCAGGCGTGAAGTTTGTTATATTCGGCATCTTCCGGTCCTTGCAGACCTCTGACGACTGCCATTCCCATGCGTCCGCTCAAATAAGGGTCTTCGCCATAGGTTTCCTGTCCCCGTCCCCAGCGAGGGTCGCGGAATATGTTGACGTTGGGAGTCCACATGGTCAATCCCTGATAACGTTTATACTGTCCTCTTTCATTGAACTGGCGGTTCTTGGCACGTGCTTCGTCGGATACGGCATCAAAGACTTCATATAGTAATTCGTCGTTGAAAGAAGCCGCCATACCTATGGCTTGCGGAAAAACAGTAGCCAGTCCGGCACGGGCAACGCCATGAAGGGCCTCGTTCCACCATTCATACGGCTTAATGCCAAGCCGGGGAATAGCCGGCGAATTGTTTTGCATCAACGCTACTTTTTCTTCTAATGTGAGGCGTTGAAGTAAATCGTCCGCCCGTTGTTCCGCAGTTAATTTCGTGTCCTGATAGGGATACTTGCTGGGTTGTTGTGCCTGTACATTTACCCCTTGAATTCCGATAAGACAGGCAATGATCCATTGCTTTTTCATTTTCTAGTTCTTTTGGTTTTTAGATTTGAGGCTGCAATAGTACGCGCTTTTCATTATTTTTGTGGGGATTATCCGGTAGAAAAGGAGGAATTCTTCACTTTTTCCTCTCTTTGTATTCTGATGGCGTAATTCCTATCACTTTCTTGAAGCATTTGCTGAAATACTTCGGATCGTTGAACCCCGTCATATATGCTACCTGCGAGAAGTTGTATTCGTCGCTGTCAATCAATTGGACGGCACGTTTGATACGTATTTCCCGTATAAAGTCCACAGGCGTCAGTCCGACGATTGATTTTAATTTCCGGTAGAAGATGGTACGGCTAAGCATCAGTTGTTCCGCAAACTGGTCAATGGTTAGTTCGGCATTGTCCATCTGCTCTTCCATGTATGCCATTACTTTCTCCATAAATTGCTCGTCGTACGGAGTAATTTGTGGTTGCGAAGGAGTGAGAAGATCTGGAGAAGAGGCAGTCTTTCCTTCCATCAGCCTGTTCATATAAATTTCCTGCAATGCTTTGCGCTGGCGTAGCAGGGAAGCGATACGGGTTTTTAGATAAGTGGCACTGAAAGGTTTGGTGATGTAATCGTCAATACCTTGTTCCAATCCGGCGATGCGATCGTCCAAAGATGCTTTCGCAGATAACACAATGATAGGGATATGGCAAATATTATTGTTCTCTTTGATTTGCCTTATCATCTCTAAACCATCCATCACAGGCATCATGACATCACTGATAATCAGGTCCGGCAAATCGTCAACAGCATGCTGCAATCCTTCTTCACCGTTGGAAGCGGTTATCACTGTGTAGTTCTCCGATAGAATGTTCTTCAGAAATGCTTTCAACTCTTCATTATCTTCTACTACCAATATGGAGAAGCCATCCGAATTATTCTCAAGGTCTTCTTTTTCCTCCATTTCTTCCGGTGCTTTCATGCTGTCAACCGGATGAGGCGTTGAACTTTGGCTGTCGTTCAGGATAAACTCTACCTGCACATCTTCTTCGAAAACCTCCCGTTGTAAAGGCAAACTTACGGTGAAACGACTGCCTACTCCCGGCTGACTGTCCACTGTTATAGTGCCATGATGCATTTCCACCATCTCTTTCACCAAAGATAATCCGATGCCGGAAGAAGGTTGCAGAATATTCTGTTTGACCAATGATTCGAAACGTTGGAACAAAGAATGTTGCTTTTCTACTGCAATTCCGATTCCTTCGTCTGCCACCTCTATCTCTATCGTCTTTTCTTTCGTCGTCATATTGACGGTTATTGATTTATCGGCAGGTGTGTACTTGAACGCGTTGGAAAGCAGATTGAAAAATATCTTTTCAAATTTATCTCTGTCCACCCAGCTATACACCGATTGGATGGTAGAGGTCAACTGATAGTTTATATTCTTTTCTTCGGCTATCGATTTAAAGCTACTCATCACCTTTTGCAAAAGTGGAATCAAATCGGTCTCTTCAATCAATAGTTTCATCTTTTGATTCTGAATCTTGCGAAAATCCAGAATCTGATTCATCAGCCGGAGCATGCGTTCTGTATTCTGATGTACCAGAGTCAAGTGTTCACGGGCGGAAGGAGAGAGAGGTTCATTTTCCAACACCTCTGTCACAGGGCTGCTGATTAATGTCAGCGGAGTGCGTAACTCATGAGATATGTCAGTAAAAAATCGCAGTTTGATATTTGCCAATTGTTGCTCCATATCTACTCTGTGGCGTAACCGGTAGATGTAAAACAACACATATACGATACTTGCCGTGAAAAGTATAAACAGAATGAAATAGAGCAACCATGCCCAATATGTTTCCCAAAAGGTGGGGAGTACATGTATTTGCAGAGTCCGTACATTGTCTACCCAAACTCCCTCACTGTTTGTAGATTTTATCTGCAACTGGTACTTGCCGGCAGGCAAATTGATGTAACTTGCAGAACGGTTATTGTCAGCTTCATTCCATTCATCTTCTAGCCCTTGCAAACGATAGGCATATAGAATTCCTTTCGGATTGACGTAATCAAGTGCAGCAAACTGGAAAGTAACATTCCTTTGTGATGGCTCCAGTTCCAGTTCTTTCAGATTGTCGATGGAATGAGCGGTGGAATGTCCTTGAATCTTAAGTCCGGTAAAAACAATAGGAGGGACATAGCCACTCTTCCGCATCTTCTCCGGAGAAACTTCCAGAAAACCTTTATCAGTTCCCAACACAATTTGATTGCGGGCATTGATAATAGGAAGAGCTTCAGAGAAATTGAACTCCTGATAGATGGAACTCAATTCATAATTCTCAAATGTTTCTTTGACAGGATTGAATTTGGAAAGAGCAATTTCCGAAACAACCCATAATTGATTCTGCGCATCTTCAATCATCGATAGTGCCAAGTCGGAAGCCAATCCGTCGTTCTTGTCATAGTTCTTGAATTGAATATTCTCGCTAAGCAAGTTGGGAGATATCACTTTGTTTACGCCTCCGGTAAAACTAATCACATAAGTGGTTTTATTTTTGTCTGTATAAATGTGCATGATATCGTTGGCATTAAGACTGTTTTTATCTCCCGATCTGCGGATATTCCGGTAGAATTTAATCTCTTCCAGCCGTTCGAAGTTGTTTGAGAATGTAAGCAATCCATTAGTCGTTCCCACTAGAATGACTCCTCCCGGAGCTTCGGTGATATTACGTACTTTCATTCCGTAAGCTATGGGGTAGTTTCTTAATTCATTATTGCTATGGATAAATGAGGTTTTTCCATCTTTAGTTTGTGTCAGCAAATTTAATCCGCCTCCATAACATCCCACCCAGATATTATTGCGACTATCCTGAAAGATTGTATAAATGCTGTTGCTGCTTAAACTGTAAGGATCATTGGGTTGGTGCTCAAAATGGTGAATAGAGTAATGATTTTCTCTTGCTTTTTGGTTTACTCCTATCTTTGGGGAAACTCCTGTGCTTTTTAGTTGGAAGAGACCGATATCTTTTGTCCCCAACCAGATATTTCCTTCTTTATCTTCCAGAATAGAATATACCCCATTAAAGAAAGCTTGCTTTTCTTTTGTGATATTCCCTTGCTTGGATAAATATCCCACCAGGCTGCCATCCGGTGCAAATATTTGAATATAATTAGATTTCGATGCGGTCCAAAGGCGATTATGACTGTCTTGCAGGAATGCCCGTGTTTCCGCCTCGTAATCAGTCAAATTGAATTGATAACTTTGTGGAAAGAAACATAACTTTTCTACGCCGCGTGCTGTCGCAAACCAGCAGTTTCCCTGATTATCCAATGTATAATACCTGACTAACGGGCTGAAAATGGATTTGGGATTATTGATGTCTGTAAGAAGCGGTTTGAGAGTTTTTTCTTTTCTGTCGTAATAGCAGAAGTTTCCTTCTGTGGGGAGTAGCCATAAGTTGTTGGCATTATCTTCAAATATAAGTTTGCGACTTTTGCGTCCATGCTTGATAATTTCATCTTTGGGAGTGAACAGATGTTCTTTCTCATTGGTCGCTAGATTAAGACGGACGATACCAGGATCTTTTGAAAAGATCCAGATCTCTCCTTGACGGTCTTGATAGACGGATTCTACAAAGTTAGAAGTCTGTGTAGCGGTGCGGATATCGATTTGCTGGAAACTGTTTTGGGGAATGGAATACAATATCAGTCCATTGTCTGTTCCCAATGCCAACATATCTTTCCCTATCGTAGTAACATTGTTTATTTTATCGTGCGGATAAGGAATATCTACGAATTTCAGCTTTTTAGTATGAAAATCATACCTGGCTAACTTATCATTCTCTGCGATCAGATAGATACTTTCTTTTATTTGAGTGATAAATTGAAAAGGAAAGTCGGTATCCAATGTTTTCTTTCCTATGATGGAAACGCCTTTGTCCGTCAATATCCATTCGTCTTCTTCAGAGTCTTGGTATACGTTAAATATCTGGTCACCTTTCAGGTTGTGATTCGAAGGTGCATAAAGTGTGATACCTTCTCCCTTTTTACATAGTTGTTCGTCTACTCTGAAGGCATATCCGTTTTCACAGAGAATCCAGGCAATCCCTTTCTCCAATGAATAGATACGTGTAACATAATTAGTTTGTTTCGTGGAAAGCTCGATAGGTTGAAGCACATCAATAAACTTCTCGGACTCTACATCAAAAAGACAAGCCTGCCCATCGTAAGTGGGGCACCATATATCTCCGTATTTGCTTTCTGAAATAGTTCCCATACGATTACTTCCGAATGCGTATTTGCTTTCTTGTGAAGTTTTGTAAGTCTTAAACGTGTAGCCGTCAAACTTGTTAAGCCCATTCCAGGTACTAAACCAAATGAGTCCTTTCTGATCTTGCAATATGTTCATTACTACTCCTTGGGCAAGGCCGTCACTCACCGAAAAATGTTTCACCTGGCAGATCGGTTGAGCAATTAGAGTGATCGCTATTGTTAGAAAAAGAAATAAAGTATGGAGCCGTTTCATAGTAGTTGCTTTAATGTTTATAGCAAAAATAGATAAAACAATGCAGAATAGAAAGTTCGATAAGTGGTTTGAACAAATTATACTCGTTTTTGCTTATTTTTTCCTCTTCTTACTATTATAGTATTGATCTCGTTTCTTTGTTTTGGAAAAGTGAAATGAATAATATTCGTTAAAAAAATCCTCTTTATAATCTTATTCAGAATATAAAGAGGATAATTTTATTGACAAGAGTTGCATGGGGTATGGTGAGATGAAATCATAATTGGGGAATAATTGCACAAGACTTTCACAAGTATCCTCCTGCCAATGCCTAAAATCATTACAAAGTTAATTAAATAGTTTTTTGAATAGCAATGTTTATTAATTTATCTTATGGAAATTATGAATTTTTTAATATATTGAAGATATTTTGTGTCAACTTTCCATAACTCGCTGATTTTGCTTATGTTTGTAACGCGAATATATAAAAATGAGATAAGTTATTGATTATCAGAATTAGAATCTGACCGCACATCGTAATAGGTTACGAATTAGTTATATACAGAATGTTTTGGATTTCTGTGCGTTGCATAGCTTCAAATAACTCTTTATGCAAAGGTAGCGCAAAAATCCGATATACCAAAAGATATTCTATCTAAAATGAGAAGATAAAAATTCATTCTTCATTGGTATAAAAGCCCTTGTTTCTGTCTGAATACCATTCCCTATAAATAGGCAACCATATTCATCCTATGGCATAGCCGCAGAACAATCCCCTGTCCGCAGTGAACAATCACTTTGCAGACAGGGGATATTTCTTTTTCCGGCTATGCGAAGCAGTAGCTTTTATGTTTGTTTGTCTTCTTTTTGAAACCATAGTGGTTGCCCACTATGGTAAGACTAAGATTAATTTCTCAATCTGCCTCTTTAATTGTGCATCCTCCACAATATGCTGATTCAAAACCGCCGGGACAGTCGTTTTCGTTCTCAGCGGCAAAGGTAATTCCGGGTTTTTCACGGACAAACAAGGTCGAGCCGCAAGCGGTTATAAGAAAAATCTTCCTGCTGCACTTCGTCCAGAGAGTATTTTTCCCATAAACCTTGTTTGTCCTAAACCCTGCACCTTTTGAAAGCCCCTGAAACGAAAACGACCGACCCGACGGAAAGACGCATAAAAAAAATGTCGGATTCACAAGAGGCAGATAATAAATGAAACTCAACTCCCTCACCTCAAGAATCCGCATAAAACTTAAAAAAACAACAGCGATGAAGACAAGGTATAAAATAGCAGTTTGGGCACTCCTTGCCGTAGCAGGTTCAGCACTTTTGGGCGGTAGCTTTTGGTGGTGGTTGGTAGGAATAGCAGCAGGCAAATTCGTTATCCGCTTGCTTTTTACCATAGCGTTGGCAATAGTCATTTACTGCCTTGTATATGCCGCCATCATCGGTGGAATACTTTGGATATTAATCGGATAAAATAGATAGATATGAACACATTACCTATTGCAGTCAAGTTTGTGAGTTGGGATGTTCCTACTCTTGAAACATTGGAGAACAGCAAAGTCTATGCCCTTCGGGTGAAACTGAACAATGGCGGCACAATGGACAGAGCCGAAAAGAATTGGTTAGCCGAGAACGTGAGAAGCAACAGTTATTTCAGAACGGCAGTACCCTTACAAGGTTATCGTTTTGACTTTTCGGACGTGCTTCACAAATACCTTGTCAATCAGTACGACAGTTGGCAGGAGTATCACGCCCCCGACAAGACAAGTTTAAGAGCCGCCATTTACGGCAGAATCAACCAGATAGTAGAAATCAAATAAACAGATTAAGATATGAGAGCAAGAAGAAACAAGACAGTAGCACAACAGTGCAAATATTACGAAGTAGGGAACATCTATGAATATATGGTAAGCGTGTATACCAACGGCAATATTGCGCCATTCAAGGAACTCTACAAAGAGTTATGCACCGATGCACGCAAAGAGTTTATTTCCTACCTCTTTGACGAAGTAATACCTGCATGGCGATTAGAGATTATTCAAGCAACAATTTAATAACCCATAAATACCCCAATAAAATGAAAGCATCCATCCATTTCCAAAAAGAAATACAGAGTTATTTAGAACAGCGTGCCGAATATGACGAATTGTTCGCCCGTTCCTACCGCAACCCGTTGAAGAATATTGAAGATTGTGTTACCTACATTTTGAACTATGTTCAAAAAAGCGGTTGTGCAGGTTTTTCCGATGATGAGATTTTTGGACAAGCAGTTCATTATTATGACGAAGCGGACATCGAAATCGGCAAGCCTATCGACTGCAAAGTAGTAGTCAATCATGCGGTGGAACTGACCGAAGAAGAGAAAGCGGAAGCACGTAAGGAAGCTATCAAACGAGCCGAAAACGAAGTTTACAGCAGAATGACGAAGCGCAAGACCACGCCCAAGAAAGAGAACAGCAACAACGGACAAATGACACTTTTATTCTAACGATTATGAAACCGAGAACGAAGATACAAAAAGAGGTTGTCGCATTGAGTAAGCGATTGCCGATAATTAGTGAAGCGCAAAAGAAATATGCTTTCCTGCACAGTTTTGAACATATCGGACGCAGGTCTGCCAAAGGCATAATCACCTGCACCGAATGCGGACACCAATGGCAAGGGAACGGTGCATTGGCAGATACGCTTTGCGGTTGCACCTGCCCGCATTGCGGAATGGAACTGAAAGTCCACACCACCCGAAAACGGGTATTCAAAGAAATTGAATATTTCTCCATGATAACCACCTGCAAAGGCTATCAAGTGATACGTTTCTTTTTCACAAAGGCATATTACAAGGTAGGACAGCCTGCCGAATATTCTATTTACGAAGTGGCACAACGCTGGATTGCCCCCAATGGTAAATTTGAAACGATTGCCCGATTGAGAGGGATAGCTTTCATCTATTACGATTTGTGGCAGGAAGGCAGTTCGATGGAAATCCGCAGGAACCACCATGTGTATGACATAAATCCCGTATGCACTTATCCGAGAATAAGGGTAATTCCCGAACTCAAGCGTAACGGCTTCAAAGGTGAATTTCACAATCTGCTACCGTTTGACCTGTTTTGTGAACTATTAAAGAACAACCAAGCGGAAACGCTGATGAAGACGGGACAATTTAGCCTGCTAAGTTATTTCATACACCATCCGTCCAAAAGCATCTCCACTTATTGGAACGCTATCCGTATCGCAATCCGTAACGGCTATATGGTAGGCGATGCAGGTATATGGTGCGACTATATCGACTTGCTCCGCTATTTTGGCAAGGACACACACAGTCCGAAATATGTTTGTCCTGCCGAATTGAAAGCCGAGCATGACCGCCTTGTACAAAAGAAAACGGAACGTTTGGAGCGTGGACGGATTGAAGAACAGAAACGCAAGGCATCGGAAAATGAACAGCTTTTCCAAGAACTCAAAGGCAAGTTCTTCGGCATAACCTTTACAGATGGTACAATCCAAGTACGGGTATTGGAGAGCGTATTGGAATTTTTGGAAGAAGGAACAGCGATGCACCATTGCGTGTATTCCAACGAATACTACCTCAAACCCGACAGCCTTATACTTTCCGCCTGCATAGACGGGAAACGGATAGAAACGATAGAAGTTTCGCTCAAAACGCTGAAAGTCCTGCAAAGTCGTGGGGTATGCAATCAGAATACCGAATACCACGAACGCATCATTGAACTTGTAAATAAGAATAAACGCCTTATCCGCAAACGGATGGCAGCATAACCATAATACACTTAAATTCATCCGATATGACACATGAAGAATGTAAAATAGCAGTATGCAAACTCCTTGAGGAGAGCGAGCTAAATACGATTATTGACCACCTTATCACAAGCGAAGGTGTAGGAATGATGCTTGACAGCCCCCAAATTGAAGATTTTGTTCCAAGAGCAATTTTAGCTGTTGCAATCCGAAAGGAATATGAACGTTTCAGACCATTATCTGAAACAGGAGTATCAATCGAAGAAAATATCTGCAAGTGGATGGCAATCCAATCATTTAACAAATAACAGAATATGGAAACAACCTATAAAACGATAATCGTTACTTTCGAGGAAAGTATCGACAGAATAAACCGAATATTTGATACTCCCCAAACATGGGGAGCATCCACCCTCAAGGAGTGGATAGACTACTATGAAACCACGCGATTCACGCAAGTTGGCGAGAATAGGGCGGTAATCACTTCCGAATACAATATGCCATTCGTTATCGAGTGGTTACAGCGACATACACCGATGACAATACAAAAGGAGGAATAAGCCATGTACACATTATTCATAGGTTTTCGGAAGATAGACGTATTCCCAAGTATTCGGGAAGCCAAGAAATTCGCATCAGAGAGTAATTTAACAGGAGTTTTCACCCTTTTGGGTGAAAACTACCGTGACAGTTGGTATAAATTCAATCAGTAAGAAACATGAAATCATCAAACAAAAACGAAGTATCTATCAGCCAAGCAAGGCAAAAGAAGTGCCACTATTACAAGAACATTGTAAAAAGGCATCTGAACGATATAAAGAGGAATATCAAATCCTCAAAGAACGGCATGGAAGAAGATTTTTACAAAGGTCGGTATGCCGTACAATTAAATGTTTATGCAAGAGCGTTGAATGTACAGGAAAAATATTTGGAGAGGTTTCTTTAATCACAATAACGAATAGAATAATTAAAATATAGCTTATGAAATCATTGAACAACAACGGAGTATCCACCTGCGGGGCAGGACAAGAAAACTATGTATATTTCAACCTTATGCCCCGTTTGCGCAGGAAAAGCAGGTATTGCCAATATGACTACCGCCATGAGGCAGACGGAGAGTTATTCAGTACAGTAGCCCCTACATTGGAGATATGCAGGCAGCGCAGGGATGAATGGTTAAAGAACAAGGAGGGCAAGTAAGGGACAAGAGTACGGGCGGCGAAAAACCGCCCGGCGCTACTTTTGACAGTGAGCGAAGCGGCACAAAAGTAGCCAAAAAGCCCCTGTGAAACCCTCTGAATTTTCAGAGGGTTGTTTTTTATGCCGTTATTATTGGCTGGTGAAACGGCAAATTCCTATCTTCGCAGAAAGAATGGTTTAGAGGACAGTAACATACGGTACTTATGGCAGTAAAGAAAGCGATATTGGAGAAATGGATGGTGGCGCAGAAAAAGCACCGCTTATCGGACAAGCATGTGCAAATGGCGCGTGAACTCGGATTAAATCCCGACAAGTTGGGGAAAATAGACAACCACCAACAGGAAACATGGAAAGCACCGCTGCCCCAATTCATTGAGGAAATCTACTTCAAACGCTTCAAAAGGGAATCCCCCGAATCCGTTAAGCCATTGGCGCAGATTATGGCAGAGCAGGAGAAAAAGAAAAAGGAGCAGAAGAAAGCCAAAGACGAACGTCGGAAACTCCGTGATGAAACGGCTGTAAATCCCACAGTGGACGAACCGGACACTTCAAAGCCGCTTTCTCTGTCAGCCAAACTCAAACTGATGAATGAGAAGCCCAAAGTAAAAGTCAAGTTGGAGGGAGGGGAAAGCCCCGGTTCCATTCTTTCAAAGGAGGCTCACATCTTTGATGAAGCGTTTGCTTTCTATGAAAAAGAAAGCGTTACGCTTGCCGAGTTGGGATTTATCCTAAAAAAGATACATCCCCGATACAAACCACGCCGTTATGGGTGCAAGACGCTAAGAGCGATTTATGAGAAGCTGGATAAATACGAGATTTTAGAAGAAGCAAATGAACCTGCTGTACGCAGGAAACTCCGTGATGAAGCGGACAAGAACCCCGTAGCGGACGAATAAAAACCCTCCACCGTATAACGATGAAGGGGTACTATGCAGATTATTCCGAAAGGATATACGCATCCACTTCCAATTTGTTGGTGAGGGTAACGTAGAGTTTGTCATCCCGTTGTTCCACCTGTTCAATACTCTCAAAAGGAGCTATAATAGGTTTTTCGCCATATAAGTAACACAACAGAATCCCTTCCTTGCAATAACTGAAGCCATCTATATTGTTATAGGGTTGTAATGCCTGCTTTGCAGGGCTGTGATTCGCAAAATAGTCCGTCAGGAGCGTATAGAGATTGGTCGTGGGCATACCTTCTTTTTTAGCACGTTCAAAAGTCCGTATGGCGTCTTTGTCATGGTGGTCGCAGTAACAAATCAGTAGGGAACTGTTTGCCAGCAGATAATCATCCCGCTGCATTTCAGAATCAGGCTGAACGGTCACTAACTCAATATCCGCCTTTTCTTTTTGAAACCTCCGCACAGCATCGGCGGCTATCGCTTCAAAACCGTCCGACATGCCGCAGAGGAATGTTTTGAAACCTTGTTGGTAGAGCGAAGCAACCAGCAGATAAGTTTCTGTGAATAGTACATTGAGCAGGTTGGTGTCATTCTTACCCGATAAAATCTCCGCTGTGTGGCTGCCGGCAATGGCTACCGTTTTTTCTTTTATGATTTTCATTTTATAATTGGTTTTTAATGTGAGGTATAATCTTGCGGAGAATCCGTCTTCGGATAAAAAAGAAGCACGGCACTCAACAAGTTCTCTTCTCTGGTACGACCAAGCACCGTGCGACAAACAAGTTAAGCCCGTGCTATATAGCACAAGCCTCACCTGTTTATTCTGTCGCAAAATTTGGTCGTTTTGAGAAGACGAATAAACAGCTAAAAAGCTACTATAATATGTATGTTACAATTAAACTATTTGCACATAGGCATTCGTTTTAATGATTCTGAAAGCAAAGTTAATGAATAGTTTCCAATTACAAAGAGTATATGGCTTGATTTTACTGCATTTGCCTTTACCGCCAACTTGTTACGAAGCAAAAAAGCCAATCCTAACATGGTAGAATTGACTTTTTACATTTGATTTTATAGAATGAATGTCATTCTATTTCTTCACCCCACAGTTCCTTATCCGTCGGGGCATTCCTTAATTCATACCCGCTTCATATAAAATATAGGAGCAGGACTGTACCGTACCCAATCAACCATCCCGTCATAATGATGCTTCCTCATTTTCCTTATCCGAATCATTCTGAAACGAGAAACTCAAATCAAACCGCTGCCCGAAGCTGTCATAGACCGTCACATCTATGGCTTGCTGGTCTGTACTTTCAGAAGTGTAGTAGAGCCGGAACGTTTCTTTTTTCAACGGGTAGAAATCATTCGGAGCAAACACGGTTCCGTCATCCAGCCGCAGACTCCCACGTCCGTCCGGCTGGAAATAGGAAATGAAGAACTCCGTTTCCCGGTAGTTACCCGACTTGTGCAGTTGGAGGCGTATTTCAGCCGTTTCACCTTGTTTGATACGTTTCTGCACAGGCATGGTCGTCAGCGAGAAATCGTATGCCTGCTGCACTTCTATCTTGTCATCGCAGGAGGTAAGGAACAGTCCGGTCAATACCACCGCCAACATGGTTATAATCTTTATTTTCATGGTTGCAATCAGTTTATTATGAATTTTATGCCTGCCCCGAACTGAAAGTGAAAGTGCCCGATGGAACTTCCCCAGACAGCCCGTTCCCGTGCGTTAAGCAGCAACACCACACGGTCGGACAGGTAAGTTTCCAATTCCAATGTTACCGCACCGCCATAGATGAATGAATCCTCATGGCGGAGCGTCGCCCCATCGGGCAATAACTTATCCCCCCACCGGCTCGTTTCATATCCGGCAAGAGCCGAACTGCCCAAAGAGAGGAAGAACGTTTTGGAAGCATCGGACAATACTTTCAGATAGTAACCGCCCTCCGCTGTAAACTGCGCTTTGGGGATATACAAATCCTTATACTCGTATTGTTTGTTCAGATACTCCGCCCCGAACACCCAGCGGTTGCCGCTTTTGGTGTAGGTCGATAGTCCTACACCGAGATAATAGTTTACAGGTTTCTGCACCCCGTCTACGAAACCACCTTTCAGTTCCACGCCACGCATACCCGGCAGGCAGCGTTGGGCGTTTGCCTGCCCCACAAGGGCAAGCAACGCTACAACTACAAATAGATACTTCTTCATCTTACTTCACTTTCAGTTCGTTAATAACCCTTGCACGCACGATGTCCTCATTCTCAATCACAAAGGACTGGTGGCGACCGCCGGATTTCTCGTGCAATTCCACAACCACCTGCTTGTCTTCGGGAATGGTGAACTTCTCCATCGTAAAGATGGTGCGCTCGTCCTTGTTGCCTGCCACACGGGTGGCGTAGTTATAGGCACGGAGCGGAAAAATCACCTGTTCCTGAATGGCAGTTCTTTTGGCGACCTTCTTATCGACGATTTTGAACGTGATAAAATCCACATCGAACGGTACGTTGGATGAGTTCTTAATCTGCGTATGGAAATATAGCAGCCCGTTGTGCGTGTACATCCCACGGAGCAGGTATTGGATGCCGAAAGACTTCGCCCCGATATGCTTGATTTCACGTTTGTTGTTCTTGTGGATGGACTTCATAATCAGATGCACCAGCTTGGGGGATTCGCTGCCCAGCTCCTGCAAATAGATGTCGAGGGCGTTGTTCGGGCGGTTTACTGTACTGCCGTCATGAATAAAATCTTTCATCTCCACGTTCAAGAGTAGCGGTTCGTCCGCATACTTCACGTTGAAGGTGTAGAACGAGCCGCTTTCGGTGATTACCGAAAGGTTGGTTTCCGAACGGAAATTCTTCACCGTCGCCTTTACACGGATAACGTTCTCCGCTCCGTCGGCTTTTCCGGCAATCAGGTTGGGCGAACCCAAATCCACGTAGCGGACTGCAGAGGGGAAAATGACGTGTACCGTCTTGTCATACGTTACTTCCAGACCGTAGGGCGGTATCATCCGGTCAAAGGTCAGTTTCTTGGTCAGCCCCTCGTAGTTGTCACCCGACATTTCCTGCGGATAAGTGTCCGCTTGGAAAGTTACAATCTCTTTTTCCGGTTGTTCTGTATTTTGTGCGTTCGCACCCATTACGCCCAGCGTCAGGGCGATAGCTAAAAATACTCTTTTCATTTTACTTTGGATTTTAGTGGTGGGGAATATCCCCGTTAATTGATAAATAATTGGATAATTGGTTATTATTGTTTCTTTTGGTAAAGCATCAAGTTATATCCTGCCTTGAGATGCACCTTTACCGTCCGCATCTTCTTGGCTATATATTGCGATGTTCCCTGTATTGCTCCTTTACCGAGGTCGGTCAGCAATTGGTCGCCCGCGCTTTGTTGGTTCAGGTTAATGGTCGTTCCGAGATTACCGCCCAGATTGGCGGCTATCTCCTTTATCGCGTCTATCTCCATCGAGCCGGGAATGAAGATGCCTTCCTGCCCGTCGCTGTCGATGACCGTCAGCTCCACCGGGATAATCAGCCCCCTGTATTCCAGCGAGGTAATGGAGATACCGAGCCTCTCGCCTGCAATCTTGCCTGCCCCCGTGACTAAGGCGTTCTTCGGAATGACCGTTTCACCCGCCCGCATCGGTTCCAACAACCGCAGCCGTATCGCCTGCCCGTCCGTGACGGTCTGGTTGTCGTGGATGCACGCCCGGATAGTATTCTTTTCCGTCTGCCCCGCCGTGCCTACCGCCGTATGGAAACCGAGGTTCCGCTCTTGCGAGTATTCGGTAATGAATACCGAATCGCTCATCGGCTGTGCCAGCCCCGACACGACCTGTTCCCGCACTTCCCCGATAGGGTTCATCTGCGCCTTGCCGTTCCTGTACGCTTCGGGTTGCTTCATTTCAGCGGAAACGGTCGGGGAAGCCCCCGGTTGTCCGGTGAACGGCTGCCCCTGATTCTGCGGCATGTACTTTGCCGCCAACTGGTAGGACTTTTCAAGCAACGCCAACTGCTCGTCTGCCGTTTCTTTCTCCGTCTGCCGGTTATATGCCATCACCCGGAGTTCCTCCAGCTCCTTGCGCATCTCCTCCTTTTCGGGGTCTTCTTTGGGCTGCTCGTAGAAATTGCCGAGCGTGCGGTTCATGTCCCGGTAGGCGTTCGCCGATGCGTGGATGGTTTCACGCGGTCTTTCACTGCCGCCACCGCTGCCGTAGCCGCTTTTCGGCTTGGCTTCCGGCTCATCGAATACCGGCATCTCATCCGTTTCTTCCTCACCCGAACCGAACATCGAGGCTAAACTCTGCATCTGGTTCCGGCGTTCCGCCTGCCTGCTGTCCAGCATTTCCTGTTCGTAGGCAGCCTGCTTGTCATCCAGCAGTTTGCTGTCTACCGGCGCAGGCATATCGGTGTTGAAACCAACCGTTTCCTGCTCTTTCTCCTTTTCGGAAGGTGAGAATATCAGCCACATCACCGCCAGGAAGATGATAACCATGAACGGATAGATGATGAACTTCTTCTGTTTCTGCCGCTGCTCTTCGGTCAGTTCCTTTTTGGGCTTGTCCGGCTCTTTGGGCGGCTTCACCTCATTCCTGTTCTCTTGTGATTGCTCCATTGTCATTGATTTTTAATGAGTTGTTAATACTGTCTTTCCGTTGCAGTTCGAGCAGCCGGATATGTTCAATTTCAATACGTTGCCCTTCGTTTTTGCCGATGTTGTAAATCCCCGAAACGAAGATGTACACCGAAGCGATACTGAAAAAGAGGAACATGGTCAATATGAGCGCCAGCCGTTTTCCGGGCGTTATCCGTCCGCACAGGCGGCGCAGACTGTCGTCCGCCCAATCCTGTATTTTCCTGATAAATCTGCCAATCATCTTTTCTGCACTTTGATGTCCCTGTTCTCGATAATCTCGAAGGCTTCGATGATGAAGCCGTGCGGGTTGTTGTCCGAGCGGACGGAGTTCAGCAGGTTGCAGCGTGTCACCAGACTACGCTCCGTCACGTTACTTTCACGGATAATCATCTGCCGGGCGTAGGTGCTTACCTTATAAGGGTACGTGTCGAAATTGCACGCCACGCTGTCCACCTGCACCACCTGATTGACGTTGCCGGAGATGATGCGGTTGTAGTACCCCTTTTCGGCGAAGTCGGTGTAATAGTTGAACGCGCTCCTGTCAGCCAGCAGCAACGCCCGTTTGATGTTCCCCTCAATCGCGCTCTTGTCGGGCGAAAGGGTGAAAAACAATTCATGAAAACGCTTCACGTGTTCGCGTGCCTCCACCGGGCGGTTCTGCGATAAATCCTGTGAAAGCGCGAGCATCAGCGATTTGCCGCCGTCCAGCACATAAATCTTCTGCCGCTGCGCTTCGGCAAAGGAGTAGGAACTCCATACGGAGTAACCCGTTATTGCTAGACAGACCACCAGAAAGACGATGCTGAACAGGCGTATCTGCCGGAAACTCGTTTCGATGTTCTTTAAACTTTTAAATTCCATTGTTTTATTTTTTAATTGATTGTTTACTTTCTTCTTATCATACGTCCTGCTGCGCCTGCCACTTTTTTCGCACCATTAATTGCACCCCGTCCCATATTTCCGGCGGCTGTCCCGGCACGTCCCGCCAGATTGCCTGCCACCGCTCCGGCGGCTGCACCTGCCATGCCTCCCGTACGTCCGGCTATCTGGTTAATCGGTCGCGCTGCACTTCCCATTCCTCCAGCCTGTATAATCCAGCCTGCCACGGTGGGGATGGTGAAATATCCGAGTATGCCGATAATCATGAATACGATGTAAACCCCGTTAGATGAGTCGATGGAGAAATTCGGGTTGTTCTGCAACTCCGAGATGTCGTTTTCAAGCATCAACACCTGTATCTTCGCCAATACGCTGCTGAACAAGTCCGACACGGGCAGCCACAGGTAAATCTGTATGTAGCGGCACATCCACTGCGTGAGCGTGCTTTGAAACCCGTCCCACACGGAAATGGCGAAAGCTATCGGCCCCAAGATGGCAAGCACAATCAGGAAGAACGTCCGCAGCGTGTCTATCAGCAGGGCGGCGGCAGCGAACAGCAGTTCCAACACCTCCCGCATAAAATCCCGCACGTTCTTTTTCAGGTTGTACATGCTCCTTTCGATGTACATGCCGCCCATCGTGGCGATGTCCTTCGCTCCCCATCCGAGTTCCTCTATCTGCTTGTCGAACTCTTCGTTGCTCACTAAATAGGCGGTTTCGGGATTGCGCATCATGGATTCATATTCCAGTTTATCTTTCAACTCCCTGTACTTGTTCATGTCCATCGTCTGGGTTTCCAGCATCCCGTGCGTGCCCTGTACGATGGGGCTTAATATGCTGTTAATCGTACCCAGCACAAGCGTGGGAAAGAACATGATGCAGATGCCGACGGCAAAGGGACGCAACAGCGGGTACACGTCTATCGGTTCGGCTCTTGCCAGGGACTGCCACACCCGGATGGCGACGTATATCAACGCCCCCAATCCCGCAATCCCTTTTGCCACCCCTGCCATGTTGGAGCAGAGGGGCATCATCTCCACATACAGATTCTTCAGAATCTCATGGAGGTTACTGAAATCAACCGTCAGCAACATCATGGCTTACCAATATCTGTCGTTCGTGTTGCCGTAAAGAGCAAGCACCCGGTTCGTATCTCCCTTTTTCTTGGCACGCAGGTAGCTCACCGCAATGTTCTTGTTGGTATAGTAACCCACCAGATTGCGGTATCGTTTCACCGAGTTGTAGCACCTGTCCACCACGTCCATGCGCTCCTTGTCGCTTAATGAAAGGGTGGTGATGTTCACCACTCCTTTCATTTCCTGAAGCATGTCGTTGCTCTCTTCCAGCAGTTTGGTATATCCAAAGGCAATGGCTCCGAGTTCCTCTACCGTATAATTCTCATCGCGCATCATCTTCTGAAAGCTCACGACATATACGTCGGAAATTTCACCTATCATCAAGATGGTTTTCTGCACCTTTCGGGCATCTTTCACCAGATTGTTCACGGATTTTAGTGCATCGTAGTATTTTTTACTCTGCTCGTAAATCTTTACGGTTTCCTGAAAATTCTTTATCATGTTGGAAGCCGTCGAAGAGGTCTGGATAATCTGTTTGGTCGTATTCACGATACCTTGTGCCAGATTGGTCGGGTCAGTCACTACCCATTGGGCGTTTGCCCTGCCTGCCAGAAGCAGGCACAGGCTGAAAATCATGATTATTTTCGTTCTCATTTCTTTCGTTACTTTATTAAATGATTTATTACTGTTGTTTCTCACTTGCCCTCATGTAATCGCCGTTCGGCGAGAAGGTCAAAACATCTGTTACTTCGTTGTAGGCGATGTCAATCCGGTAGCCTGCGTTGATAAAGAGGTTCCCGTTTTCCTCCACCAGCAGGAAGGTTTCCGGTTTCAGCTTGCGGCTGACACCCGATTTCTTGAAGACGGTCACTTTGTACCGTTCCCCTTCCTTGAATATCAGCACGTCGGGTTTTCTGCCCACGCTTACCCAATTACCGCACAACTTGCCCAAATCGGTGTCTTTCACCTCACCGCAGGCGGCAAGCAATAGCGAGGAAAGGGCAAGGGCATAGCCTGCCAGCTCGATGAGCCGGTTCTTTGAAATTACTGTCATGTCACTTGATTTTTTAGTTCTTACTTCTTTTTCTTTCCGCAAGCTGCTTGATAGCCAGCTCTATATCGCCCAATTCATCGGCAAGGGCGAGTACCTCCATTTTCTCCGTTTCTTCCGTCGAAAACGTCAGGTACTCTTCAACCGATACTTCGGTGGCATATACCGCCGATTGGGTTCCGCCCAAACCGATCCACACCTCTTTATAGAGCCTTGACGGGTTGTTCGCCATGTTGATGGAGAGTATCTGCCCCCGTTCCTTGTCCGTCAGACCGAGCAGGTTCTGGATGCTGTCGAACTTGTTCATGTACTTGCGTTGGTCGAGCAGGATTTTGCAATCGGAGTTGTTGATAATCGCCTCTTTCACCACCGGGGAACTGATAATATCGTCCACCTCCTGCGTCACGACGATGGCTTCACCAAAATACTTGCGAACGGTTTTGTACAAGTATTTCAAATACTCGCTCATGCTCGGAGAAGATAGAGCCTTCCAAGCTTCTTCCACAATTATTTGCTTTCTGATACCCTTTAAACGCCTCATTTTATTGATGAAAGCCTCCATAATGACAATGGTCACAACCGGGAAAAGTTCGCGATTTTCCTTAATGGCGTCAATTTCGAAGACAATAAACCTTTTGTTTAGCAGGTCGATGTTCTTGTCCGAATTGAGCAGGAAGTCGAAACGTCCGCCCCGATAATACTGGCGCAATGTGGTGAGGAAATTATCAATGTTGAAATCATCCTTGCTCACTTTGATGGCTCGCTCTTCCAGCTCCGTGCGGTAATCGTCCCGCATGAACTCATAGAACGTGTTGAAGTTCGGGATGATACTCCGGTCAGCCTTGATTCGGTCGATATACGCCGTTACCGCACTGCCCAATTCACCCGACTCCGTTTTCGTAATCTTGTCATCCTCACTTTTCCACAAAGTCAGCAGCAGGGTTTTGATACTGTCCTTCTTCTCCACGTCAAATACAAAATCATCCGTGTAGAACGGGTTGAAGCTGATAGGATTTTCTTCGGTGTACGTGAAGTAAATCCCGTCCTCCCCTTTGGTCTTCTTGTTTATCATCTCGCAAAGCCCCTGATAGGAGTTACCCGTATCGACAAGCACTACGTGCGTTCCCTGTTCGTAATATTGGCGTACCATGTGGTTCATGAAGAACGACTTTCCGCTACCGCTGGGACCCAACACGAATTTATTTCGGTTGGTCGTGATTCCCTTTTTCATCGGCAGGTCGGAAATATCCACGTGCAGGGGCTTTCCCGTGAGCCTGTCCACCATCTTGATGCCGAAAGGCGACGGGGAGTTCTTGTAGTTTGTTTCCTCCGCGAAGAAACAGACCGCCTGTTCAAAAAAGGTATAGAAGGATTCCTCCGCCGGAAAATCGGCGGCGTTGCCCGGAATGCCCGCCCAGAACAAGGTCGGCGTGTCCACCGTGTTGTGGCGGGGCTTGCACTCCATGAGTGCCAACTGGCTGCCCACCTCATTTTTAATCCGTTTCAGTTCCTCCCGGTCGTCGCTCCATGCCATCACGTTGCAATGGCAGCGGACGGAAGTCAGCCCGAAACTGTGGGCTTCGTTCAGGTACTCGTCAATCCACTCCTTGTTGATTTGGTTCGAGCGGCTGTACCGGGAAAGCGAGTGCATGTTCTTCGCCATCTTCTCGAACTTTTGCAGGTTGGCGGCGCTGTCGTCAATGAACACGTACTGGTTCAGTATGTGGTTGCACGGCAGCAGCAGCCCCACGGGTGAGGCGAACGACAAGCGGCAGTCGCTCCGGTCGGTGGACAATTTCTCATACCGTATATCCGTTGTCACGTTGCCCGGCAAGTCCTCTACATCCGAAAGGGTGTGCAGGCAAAGGATATTGTCGCCGATTCGCATCTCGTCCGCACCCAGCGACATATCCTTGAGCGTGGTGGTGTCAGTCTGCGAGAGCGAGAAGTATTTCTCCACGATACCAGCCTGTCCAGCCGTCCCGACGATTTCATCCGTCGTCAGCCGGTGGAGCCTGACAAACCCGCTCTCGTTCATGATAGAGGCGAACTGCCCGACCGCTTCGATGAACTTCGCCATTGCCTCCCTGTCCTTGATTTCCTTCGGGACGATGAACCCCCGGCACAGCGAATTGAAATTGCTTTGCGTGCGGCTGCGCTCTTTGGTCGTCTTGGTCAGGAACAGGTAGCAGGTGTGGTTTAAAAACGGCCTTTCGTTGAAATGGCGTTCAAACGAACGGGAAAGGAAACTGATGTCCTCCCTGTCCGTGTCCGGCTTGTAGTTCTCGCGGATGAAGATGTCCTGCTTGTGGACTATCGAATAATCCGGCAGCACCTTCATCGCCTTGACCCAAGCCGAGTGTATCGCTTCGTATTCCGTAGAGGTCACGGTATAGAGTTCGGGCAGTTCCACCCGGAAGGCTACCGTGACGTCCGCATCCTTCGATACGATAACATCGTTCTCAACCGAGAGCAAGGGAAACTTGCTCTCCAAGGTTGTTGCTTTCAGTGTATTTCTCATCTTGTTCTTCCTATTATTATATAATGTATAGAGGATTAAGAGGGTCTGCGACCTCTTTTGAATAGCCGGGGGATTTTACGCCGGTTGATGATGTACTTCGGATGGCTGCCACGGGCTTGCATTTTCATCAGCCCGTGTTCGCCGTATTTGGCGTTCAGGGCGAAGGTCTGCCACACCAGAACCGATGCGGCGACCAGCCCGAACCCGATGCAGAACCATTGGTTCACACCCGACAGGTACATTATCACAAAGAGTATGAAGAGAGCCAGCAGACCACCCACGAAAATGAACAGGTACTGCGCTTTAAGCCCCTTGAACTCAACCGATTTTCCAATCCCCCTGTTGATTGGAAACTCTGACATACCTTAATATTATAAGAAGAATGAGCGGAGGATGGTGGCAGCTACAATCAGGAAGATACACGCGCCGAACCAGCTTGCGGCGGTCTTGCTTGTGTCGGGATCTCCGCTGCTGAACTTCCCATACACCTTAACTCCGCCGATGAGCCCCACTACCGCGCCGATGGCGTAAATCAACTTGGTCACCGGGTCGAAATAACTCGTCACCATCGAAGTGGCTTCCGTGATACCCGCCATGCCGTTGCCTTGTGCCATAGCGGAGGATGCAGCTATCAGAAGGGCTGCCGAAAAAAGAATCTGTTTCTTTGTCATAAATACTTTTTTGATTGTGTCGCAGGAGCCGGATAAACTCCCGCGACGATTGATACTGTTTTTACTTTTTGGATTTTAGTGGCGGCACTCCGCTTATCCGTACTCTTTCTGTTTCATTGTCCGTTACTGTTTTTAATTGTTATACAAAATCCCGGATGTCGAACCCGCTGATGTCCGCAGGCATTTCCACTCCGGTTTTATTTCGGGGATGGACTACATTTCCAATCGCCTTTCCCTCCCCAGAGATAGTCTTACCGGAAATTTCATCCATTAACCCCGTTATTCGTTTCGCCCGTTCGGAATTATTTTCTATCAACTTGTTATAGAACTCATTGTCTTTCATTTCTGAAAAGACTTCTCCGGCACGTTTACGTTCTTCCGTTGTAGCAGCCGGATTATCGGCGACCTTCAGTGCTTCCCCGATTTCCTCAAAGCTGAATCCGGTGGCATATTGTCTGCCTGTCCTCTGTTTCTCTTCCTCGCCTTCCGCATACTCCACAGGAACATCGGTGATGCGGATATCAGCAAAGGCTTCGTCCAGCTTGTCATCGGGCAGCCGTGCCGCAGGCGTTCCGTCCTTCCCGTCGGCAAAAGTAACGGCAATATCCGTAACATCCTCACCTTTATCGGGTTTGGCAGCTTGTGGCTCCGGAATGGTCGCTTGTGGCGTTTTCCCCTCCATCTTGAACAGGCTTCTGCCGACAATTCCCTCGTCCTCTCGGGGCGGCTTCGCGGGTGGCGGCTCTCCACTTGCCGGAGTGCTTTTCCGCCCCCTGTCAAGCAGGATATAAGTGACCAGCCATGCGTTATAAAGCAGCAGGCATATCAGTACTGTTTCCATAGGCTTATATCAAATCTTTCTGCCGATTACGATAAATCGTATTGATTTCTTTTTTATGCCCTTCCAGATGATGTTTCAGGACGTTGCCGATATATTCACCGGTTGTTATATTTCCTTCTCCGAGTATATCCACAATACATTTAATTTTCTGATATACATCTTGACTGATATAGGATGGAGCACATTTTTTTAAATCGTTATACCTTGAATGGCTTAAAAAAATCTCCTGATATTTAGTTGTTTCCATAATCGGCAATTTATTCGCTTGTTTTTTGAATAATACTTTTTTTCTTTTCATAATTCACTGATTTTTAATTGTTAAAAAACAGATTCGTAGTTTCTGCGATACAACTCTGTGATTTCGTCTTTGTGGGAAGCAAAATGTTCAGCAAGGACATTATATACAAAACCATAGATTGACATATCATCCTTGCAGATGACCTGTATTATTTGCCGGATACGTTTATGGTGTTCCGGACTTACATAAACGAGTTTTCCTGTTTTCGCTTTAATACCGGGTTCCTTTAAAAAGCGTGTCCGGTAATTACTTTTCATTTTTGCCATAATCAAATTAAATCTTCACGTTGTTTTTTATATAATTCGTTAATCTCTTCTTTATGCTGTTCAAAGTGCCGTGCAAGCACGGTATCTATATATCCTCCTACCGTAATCTCTTTGTCCGCAATGACATTTACTATTTTGGAAACCTTATTGTGCATTTCACGACTGATGTAAACGCATTGGCGGGTCTTGATTTCGTTCCGTTGCAGAAATGATGAACCGTAATCCATATTCTGCTTTTTCCGGCGAATCACTTCCCTGGGTGTCCCTTCTTGTTGGATGGCAACAGGTGGTGGCATATCATCATTTGGCAGTCGGACGGGAGGGGGCACTTCACCCGTCGGCTGTATGCCACCGTCCCGTTTGCGCTGTTTGATAGATGCGAGCAACAATGCTTCATCTATATTCTCCGTATCAACTTTGCGGCTTCCCATCTTTTTTATTCTTTAATAATGTTGCATATTTCATCCGACAACTCCCTGATATTACTTCCCTTGAGCAGCACATTGTCTATCGGGAAAATAGTCGAACGGAATATCGTTTTTCTTTCAGTCGATAAATCACGGCGGAAACGCTTGCTGTCCGGCAACATTGTTTTCAATACCGAAAGTCCCATTTGGGCAATTACTTTCTCATAGACATCGTATAACTCACTTTTCTCCCTGCCATCCACCATTGTCCAAAACAAGTGTAATCCTTTGGCTTTAGCTATTCCGGTAGTCATCAGGTTTTCATTGAACATCGAAGTGAATTGCAATGTACTTTCCACCACCAAACGGTCTGCACTCAAAGGTGCGAAAATATAATCCATCTGTGCAAGTGTGCGCACGACACCCTCGCTTTTCAGCGTTCCCGGCAAATCGAAAAACACGATGTCCGGTTTCACCTCTTCTTCGCTTATCATCAATTCGGCATCATCGAGCGCATCGACTGGATTACTTGCAATGACCGGATAAGCCTTCTTTCCGATCTTTCTGAAATGGTTGCAGGCAAGCGTCTTGAAATAGAGCTCTTCACCGATCAGTTTTATTTCTCTTTCCCGTATATCCATTATGCTGTTTTGGGGATAGTCGCAATCAACGATGGCAACGTTATACCCCTTTACATAGTGAAGGTAACTTGCAACAAGCACCGTTACCGAAGTTTTTCCAATGCCACCCTTTTGTGTGGCGAATGCTACAAAGATTTCTTTACTCATAATCGTAATGTTTTAAATTTATAATCAGTTACTTAAACAGGTCAATTCATCACCGGTTATATACTGGCGTGCCGATACACCGGAGCAAACAGGCAAATCACCATTAAACCGAACCTTTCTGTAATTGAAGCACCGAATCTGTGTGACCATACGACAGCACGACGGCAAGTCAGTGAATCTGCACGACACTGAATCATCGGGCAGGGATTTCATTACAGCATTATTCCCACATATATTCAGTGGAATGATGCTTTGTCTTTTTATCTCGTTAAAGCTGCAATTATTCATGTTTTCAAATCATTCGTTACTCAATTCTCCGGCAAATAAACAACGAATATTCTTCACTTGTATCGTTTCCGGGAGCGGTGGCAGCTTGTGGCTTCGGGATGGAAGTTTGTGGCGTTTTCACATCTAAAAATCAAGCCGTTAAAGGCTGTACTTTTGCCCCCAAGCGATAAGGCTCGTTACCCACGTGGCTGCGCAGTGTGATAAGCTCTCTCCAATCCGTCCCCCCGGACGGATTTTTATGTTCACCGGAACATAGCAAGGTGTCTTTTGAGTAACTCAAAAGGCAGCGGGTAACCCGCCGCACCTTGCCCTTGCAGGGAGCCGGGCTGTCCTCCGAAGTCGGACTGCCCCAAACTGCCGTAGGCGTTGAAGAGTGGCTTTTGTCGTGATACCACTAAAATCCACGTTAGATGAAAGAAAAGACAAAGAGAACGGGACGCATCCCGAAGCTGAACCCCAAGACGCACTGCGTGATGGTACGTTTTGATGACGAGGAACACGCCCGTTTCCTCACCATGTACGAGCAGTCGGGCGAGTATGCGAAAGCGATTTTTATCAAAGCCCGTGTGTTCGGGGAGGTATTCAAGGTCATTAAAGTAGATAATTCCTTTCCTGAATACTACGCCGGACTCTCCGACCTGAACGCCCAATTCCGCAGGATCGGAGTGAATTACAACCAAGTTGTAAGAGAACTGAAGAGCCGTTTTTCCGAGAAAAAAGCGATGGCATTGCTTTATAAATTGGAAGAAACCACCCGCCAGCTTGTAGCGGTGAGCCGTGAAATTATAGCATTGACACAGAAATTCGAGCAGGAATGGTTGCGAACATCAATGTAGGAAACTCCCTGTACGGCGCGTTGGCATACAACGGGCAGAAAGTAAACGAGGGCGAAGGCAAGTTACTTGCCTCCAACAAAATCCTTGATAATGGTACGGGAACGGTGGACATTGCCCGTGCCACAGCAGATTTTGAAAGGTATCTTCCTGCCCGCATGCGTACCGAGAAGCCTGTTATCCACATCTCTCTGAATCCGCATCCGGAAGATAAGCTGACCGATACGGAGCTTGCCGACATCGCACGGGAATACATGGATAAAATCGGCTACGGCAATCAGCCCTATATCGTATTTAAGCACGAGGATATCGACCGCCACCACCTGCATATCGTTTCCATACGTGTGGGTAAGGACGGCAAGCGGCTCAACAACGACTACATCCACCGCCGGAGCAAACGGGCTACCAATGCACTGGAAAAGAAGTATGGATTGCATCCGTCTGGAAACAGCAAACAGCGGTTGGAACAAGGGGCACTCCGCAAAGTGGACGTATCCGAGGGGAATGTGAAACGCCAAGTCGGAAACGTGCTGAAAGCCCTCTCGGAAACCTACCGCTACCAATCGCTCGGTGAATACCGTGCCTTGTTGTCCCTCTACAATATCACCGTAGAAGAAGCACGGGGCGAGGTACACGGCAGGGAATACAGGGGTTTTGTCTATTCGGCGACCGATGATGCGGGAAATAAGACTGGCAATCCGCTGAAAGCCTCCCGCTTCGGAAAGTATGCCGGATATGAAGCCTTTGATAACCGCTGTGCCGCCTCCCGAACCGAAATAAAGGAAAAGGAGCTTGCAGGGCAGACAAAGGCTACCATTCTCGCCACCCTCCGACAAGCATCAGGCAAGAATGAACTTATACGAGTGTTGGAATCTAAAGGGATAGATACCGTATTTCGGGAAACCGATACGGGCAGGATTTACGGTGCGACCTTCATCGACCACAACACCGGTTGCGTGTTGAACGGGTCACGCATGGGCAAGGAACTCTCCGCAAATACTTTACAGGAATGGGTGGTTGCATCAAGCAGCCCTATACCGACGGGAATAGGAACTACTGTACCACAACAGCATACCGGAGAACGTGAACCGTTTGTGCCGTTCACGAAACAAGTCCATGAACCCGGCGAGGATTCTGTGACGGGGGGAATGTTCGACCTGTCCATCGTACCCGGTACTGATCCGGAGGAAGAAGCGTTCCGCCGGAAGATGCAGCGGAAGAAGAAAAAGAGAAAAGGGAGGGGTATTTAATTGTAGAATTTTAAACTAAAATCAGTATGTCACAACAAGAAGACGATTTGAGGGCATTGGCGAAAATCATGGATTTTCTGCGTGCCGTGAGTATATTATTTGTGGTAATCAATATCTATTGGTATTGTTACGAGGCTATCCGCTTATGGGGAGTAAATATTGGGGTAGTTGATAAAATCCTGATGAACTTCCACCGCACGGCGGGGCTGTTCGGCTGTATCATTTACACCAAGCTGTTCACCGTCCTGTTACTTGGACTGTCCTGTTTGGGTACGTCGGGCGTGAAGGAGGAAAAAATCACATGGACGAAAATCTGGACGTTCATGGGCGTGGGTTTCGTGTTCTTCTTTCTGAACTGGTGGATATTGTCGCTGCCATTGGGCATAGAGGCGAATACCGCTATCTATATTTTCACGATGGCGGTCGGCTATATCTGCCTCCTGATGTCGGGGCTGTACATAAGCCGCCTTTTGAAGAACAACCTCATGGACGACGTGTTCAATACGGAAAACGAATCCTTCCAGCAGGAAACAAGGCTCATTGAGAACGAGTATTCCGTGAATTTACCGACACGTTTCTATTACAAAAAGAAATGGAACGATGGCTGGATTAACGTTGTAAACGTTTTTCGTGCGTCCATCGTGTTAGGAACTCCGGGCAGCGGGAAGTCATACGCCGTGGTAAACAACTATATCAAACAGCAGATTGAAAAGGGATTCAGTCAATATATTTACGACTTCAAGTTTCCCGACCTATCCACAATTGCCTACAACCATCTGATTAACAATCAGGACGGCTATACGGTAAAGCCAAAATTCTATGTCATCAACTTTGACGATCCCCGTCGTTCGCACCGCTGCAATCCCATTCATCCGGATTTCATGGAGGATATTACAGACGCTTACGAATCAGCGTACACCATCATGCTCAACCTCAATAAATCATGGGTGCAGAAGCAGGGCGACTTCTTTGTGGAATCACCGATTATCCTGTTCGCCGCCATCATCTGGTACTTGCGGATTTATCAGGGCGGTAAATACTGCACGTTTCCCCATGCCATCGAACTGTTGAACCGCCGGTACGAAGATATTTTCCCGGTTCTGACCTCATACCCGGAACTCGAAAATTACCTTTCACCCTTTATGGATGCATGGCTCGGTGGAGCGGCTGAGCAGTTGCAGGGGCAGATTGCATCCGCCAAAATCCCGCTTTCCAGAATGATTTCACCGCAACTCTATTGGGTGATGTCGGATAGTGAGTTTACATTGGACATCAATAATCCGCAGGAGCCTAAAATCCTCTGTGTGGGAAACAACCCCGACCGCCAGAACATATACGGTGCGGCTTTGGGCTTGTATAATTCCCGCATCGTAAAGCTCATCAATAAGAAAGGAATGCTTAAGTCTTCCGTAATTATCGACGAGCTGCCCACCATCTATTTCAAAGGATTGGATAACTTGATTGCAACTGCTCGTTCCAACAAGGTAGCCGTTTGTCTGGGCTTTCAGGACTTCTCGCAGTTAGTGCGTGATTATGGGGACAAGGAGGCGAAAGTCGTGATGAATACCGTAGGTAATATCTTTTCCGGGCAGGTAGTGGGTGAAACTGCCAAGACGTTAAGTGAACGTTTTGGCAAGGTGTTGCAGAAACGGCAGAGTATCACCATCAACCGCAACGACAAGTCCACCTCCATCAATACGCAGATGGATTCACTTATCCCGCCGAGCAAGATTTCGGGACTTACGCAGGGTATGTTTGTCGGCTCCGTATCGGATAACTTCACCGAACGTATCGAGCAAAAAATCTTCCATGCCGAAATTGTGGTGGATGCTGACAAGGTGAAGAGGGAGGAAGCCGCTTACAAGAAAATTCCCATCATTACCGACTTCACCGATGAAAACGGAAACGACCGGATGAAGGAGCAGATACAGGAGAACTACAACCGCATCAAAGCGGAAGTGAAGCAAATCGTTTCGAATGAATTGCAGCGCATAGCCGACGACCCGGAACTCTCGCATCTGTTACAGCAAAAAGGATAATTCCATTCCCTATATATAATAATGTATAGAAACAACAACGGCAGTAACTTCAAAAATTACTGCCGTTGTTGCTGTATGGATATTATTTTCGCTTCCGTTCTTTCTCATCATCCTGCTCCATCCGTTTGTTCAGCCGTTCCCGCATCTTGTCTAAAAAATACGTGCGGCTTTCGTTTTTGCGCCGTTTCATATCCGTATAGGTACTGTAACAATCACGGATGTCGATGTTCAGGAGAGTACCCACAAAGGCGGCTAACTCATGTATCGGGGTTTCCCCGTTGTTGATACTGCCCATTTCACTAAGTCCGTACACCATTTCCACCAATTCAATGGCACTCCCCGTCCATTGATAGGAGCCTTTAACCTTCAATAGTTCAGCACACATATCTTCATTACCATTTTGCAGGTAAGTACGTTTCACTGATAAGAAGGCGTACAACATCTCCATTGCCATGATACGGGCGACAAGATGGTCATATCCCGTTGAGAACTCCAAGTCATCGTTGAATTGGCAAACATCCACATCAATCGCGTTCCCTTGCCTTCCACGCAGGAAATAGTAGTTGTCCATATAGGTAGCCCCACTGCGGTAGTATTGGAAAAACGCCACATGGCGGTCGAAAAACATCTTTTGTTCCTCCTGTTGTTTTTCGTAGTAATCATCCAGTTCCTTTTCATCCAAAGGGCGTTGGCTCTCAATACGCAGGATATGGTGAAAATAAAACAAGGGTCCCAGAATCCTCGGCTTATACTGCTTGAAAAAGGCGATTTCGTCATTGTCATTCCCAAAAGGTTGGGTTTGAACAAATCCTTTCAATTCGGTCAGCTTTTCTTTCAGGAAAATAAGCATTGTTTTACAATCCCTGATAATATGATTCCCGTTCAGGTCGATGGCAGCTATCCGGTTATCCATTTCCCGTATCATTTCTTCACATTTTATTTGCATTAAACATTCTCTTTGATTTCAGTCGCAAAGTTACGAATATCAATGCGATAGCTTATCATGTAAATTTGTCATATACTAACAGAAAATGACCATGGATGTCTCATTTCGTAGAAGTGTTGTTCTCTTTTCGCAAATTACCCGGGGTATCACCCAGATATTGCTTACAGAAACTGTTGAAATGTTGCGCAGAAGAGAAATTGAACTCGTCGATAATGTCCGAAAGAGAGATATAAGACATTGACAAGCGATATTTAATATGTTCTGCCCGCTTTTGAATCAACCATTGATAAACGGAAGTTCCAAACTCGTTCTTAAATATCCGGCGAAAAGTATGCACCCCGTAGCCGCACAGCTCCGCCAACTCTGCCGTATTGTTGGCTTTGCGGTAGTGTGTTGTCACAAGACTTCGAAACGGCACTTGCTCACCGGTCATCGGGTGAAAGAACGAACGCAACTCTTCCGCACCGTAATAGCGTGTGAATCCCCATATCAGTTCTTTGTGTTTTATATACCACAATTCGGAATCATACGTTTCATCCGTAATATAGGAAATAATTCCGTTCATCAAGATTTGTAAGGACTCTGGAACAATCAGCTTGCAACAATAGATTTTGGATTGAATGTACCGATGAGAATAGAGGTAGTTAAGAATACATTTTTCACTCTGACAGATTGTATTGTTGAACTTATGCACCAAGACCGTAATATCACTCAGGGCTATGCCACTACATTCACTTTGGCGGGAAATAAACATAATTTCTCCCGCAGAAAGTATTTCATTATAGAAAAAGCTACTCAATATTCTGGCATGCCCACTTTGACAATAAATAAGATAATTAATGTTCGAATCGTCATTATGGGCTGTAGTTCCTTGTACAAAAGTTTTCAGTTCAAAATGGCAATCTGTAGGATTTTCATCACACAAATTATATTTCTGGTTACACTTCATATTCATATATGAATTTATTCATTGCCAACATTTAATCCTCATTGAATATAACATCATCGCGTTTCCGGGAAAAATGAGACCAACCGAAAAATAAAAATTCGGTCAGTCTCTTGTCCATTTCTCAGTTGAGTGATATTCCTTTTTCCAAATAAACCATATATAGTCTTTCACTATATAATTGGGAACTGTTTATATCATTTTACTGTGGTACTGTTTAACTTCTATGAAATAAATTTATGTATAAATATCTCGTTTTTAGCTATTTAACATATTCATCTTTAGTCATTATAATTACCTGCTTTGTTGGAACCGCATCTTTTTTTATACCAGATGAGTCACGAGTAGTTATAATATAACTACCTGATTTGCATTCGGTTGTAGTCGCTTCCAAATTCTTCGGTTCTGTATGCGTAACCGACGTAGAAACAATTACAGTACCACTTTTCTCTTTCTTCCCTTTTTCCTCTTCCATGGCAATCATCTTCAAATTCTCCGTTTCCACTTCCTTTATTGACATCGTAGGTTTTGTCAGTGATATACCATCCGGTAAAGCAAAATTCATCGTAATTTTGTAATCCGTATCAAATTTCTGCCCGTATTTTTCTGAAAGCTCCAATACTGGCATCCTTTTTACAGTCCCAAGTACTTCCTTATCTATATCGGGATGAAGTCCTTTCGTTATCCGACTATTGGCTACCGCACCTTTTGAGGTCACAGTAAAATCGATTGTCACATCCCCTTCTATCTTTTCTTCGATCGCTTTTGAGGAATAGTTAATATTCTTCTTCAGAAAAGCAAACATAGCCTGCATACCGGTTGGAGAACCAAGAGTACTACAAGCCTGTGAATCGAAAGCTGCTTGAGAAATAATAACCATATTATCCTCTTTACCTATAGTTTTCGATACTCCAATCTCTTTTTTATTATCAGAGCTTTGTGCCTTGACAGATGTAGTAGTTCCACAAATTAATGTAAGAGTTGAGAATAGTAATAATACTAATCCGCTCATTTCTGATTTCTTCTTTTTCATTTTGTCATTTTTTTAATGTAATTATTCAAATATATAAACTCAATGCTGCACAGCCAATGGAGATAAGTTATGTTTGCAAACACAGTTTGCCCATTAAAACAGGTAGATAAGAATCACTTACCGGAATAAGTGTATTTGTACTCCCAATCCGGATTCTTTTCCGTTCAATATATTCAATATGAGATAGTGAAACAATATAGGAACGATGCACACGACAAAAATCGTTTTCTCCAAGACACTCTTCAAAACTTTTCAGACTATTCTGCGAGAGTAGAGGCTTATTATTTGTACGATGTACTCTTACATAATCACCATACCCTTCCACATATAGAATTTCATCCGGGTGTAAACGAATAATCCGGTTTCCTTCACGAAGGAAAATGGGCTTACCAACTCGTTTTGCATACAATTGCTCATTGACTTTGGTTAAAGCTCTCTCTATTTTCTCCAGATGATCCATTAGCATATCAAGCGTAGCAACATCCCCGTCGAAAGTGATACATTTAAGCATACTATTCCTTTTATTGTTGTTTATATCTACTACAAATTAAAGGGAAATACCTGCTAACTAAAGTTAAACACCGATGAATAGGAATAATTCGCAAGTGAGGAAGGTAATAAGAGGAGGTGAACGAACTTACTTAACCCTCCTCCTCTTGCATAAGCCATTTTTTAAATACAGGCGTTTTTACTTTACTTATAATGATACGTTCCGGGATGGGCAAAAGCAAATTCACTGAAAGCCTGTTACCCAACCAGATATCTACGTCCTTAATCGCTTTGCGGGAGATGATAAATTGACGATTGGCACGGAAGAAAAGCCAATTATCCAACTGTTCACCAAGCATATCCAGTGTACGGTCTACCGGATGTTTTTTACCGTCAAGAGTATAGGCTATTACCTTCTCTTTAGCAGTATAAAAGTAAAAAATGTCTTCTACCGGAAGCGGATAAAACTTATCGGCAAGCATTATCAGCAACTTCTTCACATCATTTCGGTTTCGAATAGCGGCATTCGTTCGCCGGATATGTTCTTCCCGCTCTATCGGGTTAAAGAGCATGAACTTATTCAAAGCATGTTCCAAAGAAGCAAGTGTTATCGGTTTAAGCAAATAATCGATGCTGCATACTTGAAAGGCCTGTAAAGCATATTCATCATAAGCAGTAGTAAACACGACAGGGGCTTCAATATTTACCTGCTCAAAAATTTTAAATGCCAATCCGTCTGCTAGATGAATATCCATGAAAATAATATCCGGTTGTCCGGAAGACCGGAACCATGCCACACTATCCTCAATAGTTTCCAGTTCGGCAATCACTTCGATATCGACCATTGAATTCTGTTGCAGAATAGCTTTCAAACTACTTACCGCTGCTGTCTCGTCTTCTATAATAATTGCTTTCATGTTATTGCTATTATTTCTCATTCCACTTCATTCAATAAAGGAAGAAATACCTCAAAACAACCGTTGGCATTTGCTATTTGTATATTTCTGCCTGTCAACATCCGGTAACGTTCCCGGAGATTTTTTAGCCCTATCCCGTGTCCAACAGTCTCTTCCATCTTCGGTCGGATAGAATTTAATATCACCAACCAATTGTCGGATTTAGTATAAATCTGAATCTGCAAAGGATGCCGTTTACTGATGACATTGTGTTTAACTGCATTCTCAATCAGAGGAAGCAGGCTAAGAATAGGCAGCTTTTTTCTCAAATAAGTTTCCTCCACTTGAATAGAGAAGAATAATTTATGTTCGTATCTTACCCCCAACAAGTAAGTATAAGCCTTAACAAATTGCAGTTCCTCATCAAGAGAAACCAATGTCTTATGATTACTCTGTAAAATATATCGGAATACATTCGATAATCCCTCCAGATATTCAAGTGTCTTCTCCTGTTCTCCCGCCCGAATCAAAGAATTAAGCCCATTCAGGGAATTGAAAAAGAAATGAGGGTTAATCTGTCCCATTAGTGCATTGTAAGAGCTTTGCAGTTGTTTGACTTTTATTTTTTCATATTCCAGCTTCATTTCCTGTTTTTTATCAAAAAGATGAAGAAGAAGCATCGTTAGTAAAACTGTCAGCAAGATGAAAATATGTTCTATTATTAACGGGTATGAATTGGATGTTACCGTCATTGCTCCTATTACACCTCTATGAACTCTGTCAGGGGAAGTATTTGCAAGCGTATCCTTTTTTTCGATTGCAGGAGTTGTGCTGGTCCAAACCCTTGACAGACTGACTGCTTGCTCTGTTACACAAAAAGAATCTGAATGGATTTGTGTCATAACACTTTTACGTATAAAAGGAAATGCCTTGTACAATCCGCAAGCAACAAGCAGACAAATTCCGGTTGCCAAACCTAATGTCTTCACTTCTTTATGGAATCTCCTGATTCCTAATCGATATATCCATCTGCAAAGAATGAATAGCACAAAAGAAAAGAAGAAAAGCCATAATAGAGGAAACCACAATTCGATTTTTCCCTGTTTAAGGGCAACATCACCGGCCGGTGAGTTTGTTATCAGCTCATAATGTTGCATTATCAATGCAAAATTAGCAAAGAGGGAAAGAATCACCGAGATTGTGAATCCGATCAATAATTCATTTTTTGTTGTTCGTAACATTGTTACCTATTGTTTTAATGATTCCACAAAGATAATTCATCTCTCTCCTCAACTTTAAATCAACCGATGAAACGGATAAAATAGGTGGTGAATCGCCCTTGCACTTTATAGAGAAAATGGAAAGATACTCATAATACTGCATTCTTTATGCAAATAAGTACATCAGCATAATAAACTTATACTATCTGTCATTCTGAATGTAGTGAAGTAATTAAAAAATACCATCAATAAATAATTTTACAAGTATCTGTATATCAGCTTGTTGCCATAATCAGCACCTTGATCGTGTTAAAGTTGAACTTTGACCATCTCGAAGTTCAACTTCGACCTCCTCGATGTAGCACCTTGACGCGGTCAAAGTATAGCCCCGACTTTCGAAGGGTTTAATTGTCCGTTTTTTAATACATATACGACGGATTTTTTTTAGTCTCTATTCGACTTTCCTTCGGAAAAATATTTCATAAAGAGTCAAAGTGATAGTAGCACCCATAATATCTCTATCCAAAACTCCTTTTTTTAGACGCATCCGGTCATAAAATACACCGACATTGATTTTCCCTTTAAAAACCGGTAGTCCCAAACCGGCATTGATTCGCATGGAAAGTCCTGAATTACCGTTAATCTCCATATAAGAAGTTGCCAGATTTACTCCTGCTTTATAGGATACCCGTTTCCAGAAATTATCACTTGGGAAACCATTAGGAAAATAACAAATGCCAATGTTACATTTGCTTACATCTTGAAATCTAATACGGCTGTCTACTGATGACAAGGAACTGTATTGTTGAAAAGCATAGTCCAGTGCGCACTCCCATTTCTTATACTTCAAAGATGTTCCTATACCGAAATATTGAGGTAAACTCTGTTTTTGCGGCTTTTGTTTCTTGTCGGTAGTTGCATTGCCATTTGATAAGGATTGCTCATTATAGATATCCAATTTCTGGCGATACCCATAAACAGCCCCTATAGCATAGGATAAATCATGATTTATCGAGCGATGATACTGAATACCCAAATTAGCGTAAAATGACCGTGCGTGCATTTTTTTATCAACGGTCAAGCTGCCCTGTCGTTCTGTCTGAACAATATCTCCGAACAAATAACAAAGATTCAGTCCCAATGACCAATGTTGGGACAGAAGGTAGGCATTGGATAAACTAACCTTCGAAACCCCTCCGCTTCCAGTAAATGTACTGGTGTAATTTTCATGCGGATTTCCCTCTATCGGTTGGATAGACTGAAAATAATACCCCACAGAACTATAAGGAGTCAGACTTGCAGCCATATACCATCGGGGGATGATACGTCCCCCAAATACTAACCCGGAGAAACTACCCGTAAAAGCTTTATTGGACTTATTTCCGGAAGTATAGAATTCATTCTTGACAAATGTAGAAAGATCGGTCAACAGGCGTTTATTGTCCAATGCGGTTAATCCTGCGGGATTCTCTATGTTTATCAGCATATTATTTCTCATTCCGTAAGCAACACCTCCCATCCCGGCATTTTGACCATACAACCCCGATTCCAGTTCTCCAATACCAAACATGGAATAAGGTGAAGAGGTCATAACATTTTGCGCTTGTGTTTTAAGTGTTATCAATAAAAGGAAGGATATATAATTAATAGCTTTCATATATTTTATAATTTAGTTGGAGAGTAATTGGAAATTGTCCGTTTGAATCACTAAAAGTCATATTTTTTAATGTCTTGGTATAATCATCACTATTGAAAACCAACTGGAGATTATGTTTATTTTTTCCCGCAGCACCTAACTCTTTTTGCATGAATTGACTGACATCAAAATAGTAGTATGTGTTTCCGAAGAAAAGGTCGTCTTTTATCAACTTACCCGATTGTTCCTCATCTCCCAAATAATCTTTCACTGCATCGGTAACAACATTGTTCTCGTCTGCTATATACAAAAAGATGCTGTCCGGTAATACATTATAATCCGAATATGTTCCGACTTCAGGATATATTTTTAAGATCGCCTGCTCAATATGTACATATTCACCTTGTTCCATAATATTATTAAGATAAGGAAATTCAAGACGAGTATACCATCCGATGCCGGAGAATAGAATTCCTTTGTTTCCTAATTTGGTAGAAGGTATCTCTAAATCTGTCCAAGGGTAAGGCTCCATAGGAGTGTTTTTCCTGTCATGTTTCAATTTATTAAACTGCGTCTCTTTATTGGGTGAGAATACTATTTTCTGATGATTTTCATACGCACTTTCTATATGATAATATAATATCATAGCAGATAGTGAATCTTTTACCTGAAAACCTAATAGCGAATGACATTGCTGTTCATCGGGCACTATGACTAAACCTTTAAAGTAATCCTCAAAATGATTCTCTGCAACTACTTCATCATGGTTATGAAAACGATTAAGTAAATCTTTCCCCAAATTGTCCGGCAGTCGTATCTCTATCTTTTCAGATGTGTTAGGCCTTGGCAAAAAGGAGTAAACCGCCAACGGATCAGGATCATAAGCAAATGATGAATTATTATATAAATATCCATTCTCATTCAACACAATCTTCTCAGTGAGTAAGTGAATTGCGTATTTTTGTTGTAAAGTGGTATCACCGACAAAGGTCTTGTTACAGGAAAGTACCAACATCAAAGAGTCAAACTGTACTGTTTCATTCGATTCTGTAGAATAGGATGGACGTAAATAAGGAATGTAGCCGGTAGCAGAAACATTTCCCCATACCGGATGAGTATATTTCCCGGCTAAGACAACATGTTTACCTGAGGTTTCCAAAGAGTCAATCAAAACAGCAGTTGTGATAATGGTACTCGTATCCATACTAATATTACGAAGTTCAGAATTAACCCATTTATCCCCAAAAGTATTCTTATCATTATAACATGATAATAAGACTGATGATAGTAGGGCAAGACAAACGAAAAATAACGGTTTATACATATTATGTTTTTTGACGGCGAAAGACGGCATAAGCTCCGAAATGCACAATTTTAATCCGCTAATCAACCTATATATTCCTGTAACATGGCTTTTGAGGAGGTAAGACGTAGATTGAACAAAGCAAATTCGTTTTATGGATTGATATTCAACATCTACGGAGCAATTTCCACCACTTGCCGATTAAATTTGCCGGACACGTCAAAGCCATGTTCTTTTGCATCTCGTAAACAATAAATATAAAATAATGAAACATCAAAAAATCTTAGTATTTCTGCTAACAATGCTTCCCGTTATCATAACCTCTTGCAGTAATGACGACGAAGACGAGGTTCTAATGGGAAAATGGCATCGTGTATCTGATTTTGACGGACTGGCACGTAGCGAAGCAACTTCATTTACTATTGGCAATAAAGGATACTTGACTGGTGGTTATGATGCAAGAAAGCATCTGAATGATCTTTGGGAATATGATATGGAACAAGACTCTTGGACACAAAAAGCTACTTTCCCCGGCCCTCCGCGCAGTGCTGCCGTTGCATTTTCTGTTAATGAGAGAGGATACTTTGGAACTGGATTTGATGGTAAAGAGTATTATAAAGATTTCTGGGAATATGATCCGGAAGCGAATAAATGGACACAGAAAACTGATTTTCCGGGAAGTGCACGCAATGATGCTACAGCATTTGGATTATCAGACAAGGGATATATAGGTAGCGGCTATGATGGCAACTATCTGAAAGATTTCTATGTTTACGATCCACAAAATAGTAAATGGGAACAGATTGTCAGTTTGGGAGGTAGCAAACGCCGAGGAGCCACTAGCTTTGTAATTGATAATATTGCTTATGTATGTACAGGATATAATAATGGAGAATACGTTAAAGATTTCTGGAAATACGATCCTACTCAACAACGTTGGATTCAACTCCGTGATATTACCGATACGTCAGATGACTCTTATGACAATAAGTATAATAGTATCGTACGTGTCTATGGAGTTTCTTTTGTTATTGATGGACAGGCTTACTTGACATGCGGTGGAACCCCTGATTTACGTACTAATTCATGGAGATATACTCCAGCCATTGACATGTGGGAAGAAGTTGCAAAATTTAAAGGTGCTCCACGCACAGCAACAGCTTCTTTTTCGAGTGGAAGCAAAGGTTTTGTTGTAACAGGTAAAAGCAGCACTTTCCGTTTCGATGATATTTGGGAACTTCGACCATACGAATATGATGATGACGAATATTAAAACCGGAAAAGGCATACTCTGGGTTAGTTTACTGTTGTTGCTAATCATCATTCTTCTTCATCACTCAATTATCACAATTGAGGATGAAGAAGAGCCAAAAGCTGAATTGGAAATATTTCAATCAGAAGATGGCTGGGGATATCGGATTGTTATGAGACAAAAAGTATTGATATACCAGCCCACTATTCCTGCTATTGATACAATAATGCCATTTCCTGATGAAGTGAGCACACGAGAAGTGGGTCTATTAGTCCTAAAACGGTTCAATGCTCACCGTAATTTCTCCGTATCAAAAAAAGAAGTTGTCCAACGACTACCTTGTCACTACAATTTTATAGACAAATAATGCTTTTGTCGTATATTGCCACATAAATTTAGGAAAACAGTAGAAATTTAAATATTTAAGTTTGTTTTTTCAATGATAAAGTTCCAATAAACTAAGATATGGATAAACTCGAATGGGCTGATAAACTAAAGCTGTTTTTACATATGTCTTCACTTATAAATATAGAAGAACTTAGAGCGTATAGGAAAACGGTAGGACAAAATACGGAAAATATTATTCGCAAATTGAGTAATGGAGAAATGAAACGTAAGGTTTATAAAGAAAACCTTCAACGGATTTTAATTATAATAATTTATTGACCGAAATGTATATTCCAATCGAAAAAACATGAAAGAACAACTGATTGCATACCTAAAAGAAAAAGTTCTTGGTAAAACTTTAAGAACGGATGATGTGACCTATCTTCTTGACGAAGGAAAGTTGAAAGATGTCTATTCCGACCAAATGATGTTCTCTGATTTACAGTTTACAGAAAATGGCGTGTATTTCAATATGACAACCATAGCGAAAGAAAAAGTCTATTATCTGGACGAAAAAGGAGAGCATTTGGGAATCAAGAAAGATTATACAGGAACAAGTGTATTTCGGTATGAGCTGGCTAAGCGAAAAAGCACTAATAAGCTTACCGGATACATGCGCCTGATTTCAACAACAACTGTCGCTCCCGAAATGGAGGCTGTCGTACAAGGCATTTACGATGTCCGACTGGAAAATGATGAGTTGAAATGGAAAGAGCAGCAACTTCTTTACAGAGATATGCCTTCAACAGAAGGAAATTTCCGTCCTGTTGCCTTTGATGCAGAAGCCCGATTCTATATGGAAGAAGGAAAATTACGATTCGAGTATATCCCATTTTATTATGATGTTGTCCCGGAATCAATGGAACGGCAACTGTCGGCAGACAAACTTCCATTTTTTGTGTCTAAAGAAGTGTAGATAATAAAAACTTAATAAGCAGCACCATGAAAGAATTACCTGAAAATCAGACATTAGCAAAACAGATAAATGAAACCCTGAAAGGTAGAGTTATCACAGAAGTATTCAATGCTACGAAGTATCATAAGAATACGTTCTATTATGGCGACCCTCTCACATACAGCAAACTACTCACAGGGAGACAAATCAAATCTTCAGAAAGTTTGGGCATGTATGTGGATATTATTTTGGATAAAGATACTAAAATCAGCTTCGGAGATGGCACGAACCTGAAATACGGCACAATATCAGGCAAAATGCCGGATAATTATCAACTACTACTTACCCTTGATGATAATACCTATCTTGCTTTTACTGTAGGAATGTTTGGGGTGATAGCCGCTTATACCGGAATATACGACGAAGTATATTACAAAAAGAATACTGAGCGTCTGTCTCCACTAAACAGTGAGTTCAATGAATCCTATTTCGAAAAGCTATTTATCGGTTTGAAGCCTAAGTTATCCGTCAAAATGCTACTGGCAGCAGAGCAACGTATTCCCGGCTTGGGAAATGGAGTTTTGCAAGATATACTGTTCAATGCAAAAGTTAATCCTAAAAGAGAGATCTGTTCATTGACGGAGAGTGATAAATCGGCTTTATTGCAATCTATCAAAACGACCTTAAAGTGCATGATTCTACAAGGAGGAAGAGATACTGAAACTGATCTGTTTGGAAATCATGGTAACTATAAAACCATCTTGTCAAAGAATACCTTAAATAATCCATGTCCCCAATGTGGTAATTCTATTATAAAAGATTCATCAAACGGTGGTGGAGCCGTTTATTACTGTCCTGTTTGCCAAAAAATATAAAATATGGGCATAGTTTTTAATAAAGTCCACAAACCAATATAATCGAGTAGGAGGAAAACGAAGTAGTTTTCTTCCTACTTTCGTTTTCCGACCTCTCACACCACCGTACGTGCCGTTCGGCATACGGCGGTTCCTATTTTGGGCACCATTTGAGATAGCAGTCCATTAGTACCACATAGCCAGCCTTACGTAGCATATCATTAGACATGGCAGAGGTTACCAATCTGCTGTTTGACACACGCCAACAGCCAAGACGGGTGTTTCCCCATTGATAGGCTTGCCAGTCAAGAACACCACATTTCTTTAGGTTAGCCACTCTGGTCTTGACATTCTTCCATGATTTCCAAATACACATGCGTATACGTCGCCTTAACCATTCGTCAGTTTCAATACAGAAACGTTTTATTTGTGCAAGATGAAAGTAGGCAATCCATCCTCTTATGTAATTCTTGAGTTCCTGTTTCCTAAAATCATAACCCCAACCATTACTGCGACTTGTCAACTCTTTGAGTGTTGATTTCATCTTGTTCTTGGATTTGGAATGCACCGTCAGAAGACATTGTCCTCTCATTACATAAAAGGAGTAGCCCAGGAACTTTACCCCTCTTACATAAGACACAACCGTCTTTTCACGGTTCACTTTAAGGAAGAGTTTTCCCTCTATGAACCGAGTTATTGACTGCCTTACACGATGGGTAGCACGCTTGGATTTGCAGAATATCATCGCATCGTCTGCGTAACGAACAAAGGGAAGCCTGCGTCTTTCCAGCTCCTTATCTAGTTCATTGAGCATGATGTTGCTCAACAGAGGACTTAGAGGACCTCCTTGGGGAGTCCCTTCTGTACTCATCTCGAACAATCCACGGTTTATTACACCACTGCGAAGATATTTGTGTATCAGACTTATTACCCTTCCATCCTTTATGGTGCGGCTGAGTATTTCTATCAGCTTGCTATGACTTACCGTATCAAAGAAGCGTTCAAGGTCGAGATCGACTACGTATTTATAGCCTTCATCCACTATCTTTTGCGCTCTCCGAAGAGCATCATGGCAGCCCACTTTTGGACGGAAACCGTAACTTGTCTTGGAAAACTGACGCTCGTATATCGGAGTCAGTACTTGGTTTATGGCTTGTTGCACCAGACGGTCTACCACAGTGGGGATACCTAAAAGGCGTTTCTTGCCATTATCTTTTGGAATTTCTACCCTGAGAACAGGGTTGGGACGGTAAGTCCCGGACTGCAAAGAACTTATTAGTTCATCCTTATTGGAGTTTAGCCATGGCAAAAGTTGCTCACATGACATATTATCGATACCGCCATTACCGTTGTTTCTGACTACAGCCTTATAGGCTTTATTCAGATTCAAGGGGCTGAGGATGGTTTCCAACAGGTGTTCTTTGTCAAATGGTACTTCCACGATGTTGTCTTCAGTCATCCAAATGAAAGTCTGCACTCCCCCATACCATTCGGATTCCGTCCTAGCTCTTTGAGGGCAGTCATTAGCTTGGGCTGATGTTTTCTGCATTCTATCCTTCATAAGGTAACTTTCAATTACTATCGTTTAATTATTAGGTTCAGTCCTTCATGGAGCGTATCGACTACCCCACTACTATGACCTCTGCTGACTTCTCACGGCAAGCGTTACTACATACATTTCGTAAAAAAAACTATTCTATACGTCCGTGAGACCTCCTCGGATAAGGGTATTAACTTTCCATCTTATGTCTGCTTCATTTACACCAACCGTTCCGAATAGCTATAGGGCTTTAGTTTGTTTAGCAACCTTACCCGCAGTTATATGCCTTATATGAAGTTTCTGTCCGTCAGACCAGATGTTTGCCGCCAGCTTCCTTCAGATTCCAACTCACGATGGACACCCTTGCTATTGGCTGTATGATTCCCGCTATTAGGGCTCATTGGGGACTTGCACCCGTTAGCTAATACTCATGCCGAGCGTACTAAAGAAAGGCTACCTCAGAGTATTAAATCCGAAATAGCCTTTTTGCTACAGCCTAAAATTTTTGGGTTGTGACACGGATTGTTTAACTAAAGTGTCTTCTACAAATCTAGCATATCAGATGGTGGAATGAATTTCATCCCACCGCTTTGGCTTCATTACAATTTTATTCCTTTTGAAATTTCGGATACAAACGGCTTCGGACAGACTGTAACAATACGGTCATTTATGGACGGATTCTTATCAGCGTTCATAGGTGGAACCGTTTTTCCATCCTGCTTTTGCTCCGTATCTCCTTTATCACTTTGTTCAGGCGGGGTAAGGCTTATTTGTATTTTTCGTTCCAATGCCGCCACCTCCGATTTCAGTTGCTTCAGTTCCTCTTCCTTCTTCCATGTACCGCCCACAATTTCCCGCAGCGTGGGCAAATCTTTTTCCAACTTTGCATTCTCCGTTTTGTACTGCTCTATCTGTTTGGGAATACGCTCCAACGCATTGAGGAAATTCGTAGCCGCCGCCTTGTGGTCGGACATTGCCAACTGCCCGTTGTTGTAAGTGTACTTGTATGCCCCTTCAATGAAAAAGCGGTTCTGTTTCACCTCCACGCCCTCGCGGATGGACTTTTCCGTTTTCACCAGAATAGGGAAACCGTACAGCTCACCGATGGGTGTGTATTCACCTCCCGTCTCGGCATTCTTGGCTATCTCCTGCAAACGTGTGCCTACACTTTTGGCATCGGTTGCCGCCAGACCGTCCAGCCGTACCGGATTGCGGTAGTAACCGTCCTCGTCGGTCTGCGCCCGTGAGGTAAAGGTTTCGTAGTCGGTTGTCAGTTTGGCGATATGCCCGTTGTTGGTTGCCAGCGTTTGAGAGTGTGACTCTAATTTCCATGTTGAGCCGCTTTTGTCCTTGTAGAAACTCTTACGCTCGCTCTCCAATGCAGCAACTTTCTTTTCCAGACGTGCCTTGTCCAACAGGTCGGTATTGCCCGACAAAATCGCCATGTACTCCGAGAAGTTCATGCCCGATTTCTCGTCCATGCTGCCCTCGTCGATGGTACGTGCCCCCATCGCCCCACTCTTGAGTTGCGAGATAAACGTCTGCTTGCAGTGCAACAGGTTGAACTTGTAGCTGTCCAGCGATTTTTCAACCGCGTAGATAATCACATCTACCTTATTATCAGCGAAAAACTTGGCTATTTCGTTTCCTTTGCGAACCGCCCGTCCATCCCGTTGGGAGAGGTCGGACGGTCGCCACGGCGTATCAAGATGATGGAGTGCGACCGCCCGTTTCTGTGCGTTCACCCCTGTTCCCAGCATACTCGTGGAACCGAACAATACCCGTACCTTTCCCTCGTTCATGGCATCAATCACCGCCTTGCGTGCTTTCTCCGTCTTGCATTCCTGAATGAAACGTATCTCGTTTGCCGGAATACCGTAGTCCTCCATCAATTTGCGCTTTATCTCGCTGTACACGCTCCACTTTCCCGGCTGATACGTACCCAAGTCCGAAAATACGAACTGTGTCCCTTTCTGTGCGTCATACTTTTTATAGTATTCCGCAATCTGTGCGGCGCAGTGCGAGGCTTTGTTGTCGGGATGGTCTTCGTACTTTTCCGGGTTTATCATGCGCATGTCAAGTGCCATCTTACGGGCGTAATCGGTGGCAATCAGCATCTTCGCCTTTTCCTCCGTTTCCGATAAGGGCAACCGTCCCAATACTGTTGCATCACCCGTTTGTGCGAACTCCATCAGTTTCTTGATGAACTCCTCCTGTACGGGTGTAGGCGGGATGTTGTGCAGTATTTCGTTCTTCTCCGGTCTGTCCACGCCTACATCTTCTGCCGTTCGGTAATCGGTTATCTCATTATAGAACGCCGCCAGCTCCGGCACTTTGATGAAATAGCGGAAACGCTCTTTCTGCACGATGTTGTTCGTGACCGAGAACTCGAAGTCAGTGGTCTTCTTGGCGAAAATCGCTGCCCACGCATCGAAACAGTTGATGTTCTGCCGTTCCAGTTCCTTCGGGCGCAGGTATTTGAACAGCAGGTAGAGTTCCGTCAGCGAATTACTGATGGTTGTGCCAGACAGGAACGTCGCCCCCAAATCCTTTCCCGTGCGTTCCTGAATGGTGCGTAGGGCAAACAGCATATTCAGCGCTTTCTGGCTTCCCTCGCTGTTTCCCAGCCCCGCCACCCGGTCGTGACGGGTGTTGAAGGTAAGATTTTTGAACGCATGAGACTCGTCTATATACAAGTGGTCGATGCCCATCTGCTTGAAATCCACCACATCGTCCGTGCGGGTTTTGATGGCATGTTCCACCTTTTCCAGCTTGGCGAGCAGGTTGATTTTCCGCTTCTCCAATCCTTTCAGCATCCCTCTCGACACCTCTTTCCCCTGCGCTTTCAGCACTTCCAGATTCTCTTCCACCGAATCCAATTCCTTTTGCAGAATCTCCTGCTGAATATCCGTTGGCTGCGGTATCTTCCCGAATTGGTCGTGCGACATGATGACACAATTCCAATCATTATTCTTGATGTTGTTAAAGAACCTTACCCGGTTTTCGGGGGAGAAATCCTTTTCCGTGGCATAGAGGATTTTGGCGTTGGGATATGCCGTTCGGTAGCACTCGGCAATCTCCCCGACGTTGGCTTTCAACCCGATAATCATCGGTTTGTGCGCCAGCCCCAATCGCTTCATTTCCTGTGCTGCAATGCTCATAATCAATGTTTTACCCGTTCCGACCTCGTGATCAATTATGCCACCTCCGTTCTGTTTTAGCATCCATACACAATCCTTCTGACTTTGGTAAACATCCTTGATACCGTACCTCTTTTCAAGTGCTTTCAAGTCCAGACCGGGGAAATCCTGATGCGAACCGTCGTAAGCAGGACGCACGAAACAGTTGAACTTCCGGTTGTACATCTCCGCCAACCGCTGCTGGAACTCCGGCGACTGGTCGTTCAGCCAATCGGTGAAGCCGTTACGGATTTCATCGATTTTCGCGTTGGCAAGCTGTATGGCTTCACTGTCCCGTACCTTGATGTCGTTGCCGTGTTCGTCCTTGCCGATACTTTTGGTAATGTCCGGTACGGTATTGACCAACGCATGTTTGAGCAGATTGATTCCGTCATACTTCCTGTATTGCCCCTGTACGGCGTACTGGTCGGTGATCCGGGTGTTCTTCGAGCCGCAATGGACGGAATACTCGTCAATGCTCTCCGAATAGGAAATTGTTACGTCCGTGTCGAACAGGTGTTTGATATAGGCGGTATACATTCCCGTCGGAATCCAGCGTTCCCCGAAATTGAAATCCAGCTCGTCGAACGTAATCGAGCGAGGCATCGCCTCCCGCAGTGCAGAGAGCGAGGCTTCCACCTCCGGCAACCGCCCGTTACCTTCATTGTTTGCCGCCCAGCGGGAAACACGTTCCACCTTTTCCATGACGTTCCCGGCAATGAAGCGGTCTTTAATCTCGTAGTTGTCCACGAGCGGGTTGAAGTAGATTTGCCCTTTCAGCAATCCTATCAGTTCGTCTTTGCTGTTGTCCGACAGCGATTCCATATAATCGAGGTTCACCGCCCCGTAACGGTTCAGTGAAGCGGACAAAGCCTCATGCGGTGTATCCACGTGCGTAATGTCATTCAGGGCGAAAGCCACGGGATGGTCGAAAATGTCCGCCTTGATGAACTGCCCGTTTTCGACACGTTCCAGCGAGAGCATGTCGCGTCCCGCAGCGTCCATAAGCAGGAACTTCACGTTCGCTTTGGCGTTCAACCGCCCGTAGCGTTCCGTAAAGCTGTCGTATGAAGCGTTCAGGGCGGCTCGCTCCGGCTTGTTCTCCTCGTGCATCTCCGCCTCATAGGTGTAAAGCCGTTGGTAACTGTCGCGCATAGTGATATAAAGCTCCGCCTTTTCCTGCTGCGCCTTGTCCAGTTCCAACGGGTGGAAGGTCGCCCCATAGCGGGTGATTCCTTTCAGATAGCCCACCTGATTGCCGTCCGCCACCAACATGCCTTCTTTGTGGTGCGGTTCCAATTTCGCCATCATGGGGCGGGGCTTCATCAATTCCGCTTCTATCTTCTCCGTTTCTTCCCGTTTCTTCGCTTCCTGCCGGGCTGCAAAATTCCCCTGCCTTAGCTGTTCCCTTTGTCCGGGGGAGAGCTGCGCCATCGTTTCATAGAATCCGTTGATGGGCGGGTTCGTGTCCCAATTGATGGCGTTGTAAACAGCCTCCATGTCCATCCTTTGGACTTCGGGAGGCGTAGCCGTTTCCTGTTCGGACGGTGCGGTCGGTTTCTGCTCTTTCTCCACGGCAGGCTGGTCGAACAGGCTCCGGGAGATAGGCGCAGCACGCCTTGCCTTTTTCCCCGCCTGCTTTTTCTTCTGTCCCGATTGCGCCAGTCGCCGTTCTTCCTGCGTGAAGTTGAACAGGTCGTACAAATCCATTACAGGAGGGGCAGGCTCCGGCTTCTCTTCTTTTTTCACCGGCTCGCTTTTCAATTCGTGTCGGGGGTAATCTTCCGGCTGTGGCGGATGTTCGTTCCAGAGTTTCCTTTCACTCTCCAACATCATTCCGCCTATTTCCTGCCGGTCTTCCGGTGTCGGTTCGTACCGGTGTATCTGCTCTTGATGAACAGAAACAGACGGTGCGGTCTGTTCAACCTGCCGGGATGCCATTTCCTGATACAAATCCACATTGAGCCGGTTGGCAAAATCTTCGGTCAGTATTTTGCGCATATCACCGGCAATACCCGTTACGCCACCCTCGTGCAGATAGACCATTGCCGGTTTCCCGTAAGGGTCGGTATCCGTTTTCTCCCACGTGCGGATAATTCGCTCCGGGTATTTCTGGAAATAGGTGTTCGTAACGAAACCTGCCGCATCCGGTGCTGTTCCGGCAAACAGCTTGTCCGTTTCACTGACCGCCTGTTTCCCCTCGTTCTTTTGCAGGATGATAAGGTCGCTGCCCACTTCCGTCCCGGCATAGTCGGTAAAGAGGTTGTTAGGCAGGCGGATGGCTGAAACAAGATCAGCATGTCTGAGCATCTCCATACGGATAGCCCCCTCACGGGCATTCATCACCCCTTGCGAGGTAATGAACGCCACGATACCGCCGTCCCTAACCGCATCCAGACTTTTCAGGAAGAAATAGTTGTGGATGGTCTTGGCGGCGGCACGGCGGGAATAATTGCCGGCTCCCGTGTATTCGGGGTCAAACACTGCCACATCGCCGAACGGGATATTGGACGTTGCCACATCGAAGTAGCCTGTGAACGGTTTTTCAATCCGTTCAAACCCTTCCGCCCGTACTTTGTGCTGCGGATAGAGGAACGAGAGCAGTTTGCCTGTGAGCAGGTCTTTGTCAAACGCCATAACCTCCGCTCCCGGAGCGTGCGCACCGAAAGCGGAGATAAACACCCCCTGACCTGCCGACGGGTCGAGCAAGCGGTGAGGGGTAATGCCGTTGTCATGCAGGGTGTCGGCAAGTGCCGCCACCACTTCGGGGGGAGTGTAGAATGCTGTAAGCACCGAACTTTTCAAACTGTCGAAATAGCGTTTATACTCCCGCTCGTCTTTCGAGTTATCACGGATCAGTCTGTGTAACTCCGCTGTCAGGGGAAACAACTCGCGGTCCGATTTCGTCCACTGTGCGGCATCCAACAGGTTGGTGGCAGGGTTAAGGATACATTTCAACCCGCCGAAACCGCAGAAGCGACCGAGTATCTCCCTTTCTTCGGGAGTAGCCGCCCTCTGCTGTTTTTCCAATGTAAATACCGTCCGTATCGCCTCGATGTTGTCCCGCAGCTTCTCTTTACGGTTAAACGCCATGCTCTTCGAGGTAGATTGCGACGGTTCCCGTCAGTTCCGTATAAAGTCCGTCATATCCGGCAGTATAGGTGAAGCCGTCCGTAAGCGGGTATCGGGCGAACACCTCTTCCATTGCGGGAAGCAGTGTCAAGGCGAATGCGGGGGCATCGCCCGGCGGCACTTCATCGGCAAACTCGTTCCACAACACTTCGATAACGATGTTGTACTTGGAAAAATGCAAGCCTTGAAGCAATGCCGCCATTGCCAGCTCCTGCGCACCTTCCGGTGTAGCCCCTTCCAGACGGGACTGTTCGTACACATCGGCGGCATGGTCGGCACGTTCTTCTATGAAATCCGTGTCGGAAGCACGGTCGGGATGGTTCTCTTTCAGGTATTTCAGCAGGTACAGTCCGTAATAGGAAAACTCTGCGGATTTGTTTTTATCATTCATATTTCTGTGGATTTTAGTGGATGATTGTAATCAGGAAAGGTATAAATGCGAAAGGCACCCGACGTCCCCGCCGAGTGCCACCACTAAAATCCACAGTAAAATCAGTACCAACTATCAGATAGCATGAATGACTTCCTGTAAATTCAGTGGTAAATATACGCATTATTTCTTTTTTCGCTTGGAGTTACGCTTATTTTTCACATCGGGAAACACGAACACCGTGTTGAAATCCCCGTCAAAGGCGACGGCGGCACTGAACGGCTTGCCCTCCTTGCTGTTGAAGCCCTTTATAACGCCCGTTTGCCCTTTGGTAAGCAGTTCGGTAATCTCCGCATCCGTCAGCGTTTTTCCTGCTTTCTGCCGGAATATGGGTAGCCCGCAGTCGGGATTGCCGCAACGTACCACCTTGCCGTAAAATTGCATCATCCCTTTCCCGCATTTGGGACAAGTGCATCCGCTTTCATTGTGCGGGAACAGCTTGTCCGAACTCAGCAGCTCCGATGTAATCTGCGAGGTGTACGCCTCAATGCCCTTGCGGAACGCTTCGGCACTTATCCCGCCGTCTTCGATCTGCGAGAGAGCCGTTTCCCATTCGCCCGTCATGGTTACATCGGCAATGCGCATCGCCTTGACTACCGAATGGAGCGCAAGCCCCTTTTCGGTCGGAACAAGGGATTTCTTCTGCCGCACCATGTATTCACGTCTGAACAGCGTTTCGATAATGGCAGCCCTTGTTGCCGGCGTACCGATGCCGCACTCTTTGAGCGACTGGCGCATCTGCTTGTCTTCCAGTTCCTTGCCGCAGGTCTGCATGGCCGAAAGTAAAGTCGCCTCCGTATGCAGCGGTTTCGGCTTGGTCTTCCCTTCAGTCAGCGAACACCCCTTGACGGGCAACGTATCGCCCTCTTTCCATTCGGGCAGCGTCACTTCTTCCGTTTCTTCGCTCTGCCGGTACACGCCACGCCAACCGGCTTGCTTAATAACGGAGCCTTTGATGCTGAACGCTACGCCGCCACATTCCGCCGCTACGGTCGTCACGTCTTTTACGCATCTTTCCCCGAAGGCTTCCAGCATACGCCCGGCAATCATATCGTAGATAATCCGTTCCTCCGCACCGAGATGCTGCGCCTTTACCTCCGTAACGAGCAAGGCGTGGTGGTCGGTAATCTTCGTATCGTCCACGCTCCGGCGTGAGAGGTCGCCCATGCCGGAAATATAACCTCCCCATGCCGGGTTGTTCTTCAACGTCAGCAACAATGCGGGTATTTCAGCAAATACATCTTCGGAGATATGGCGGCTGCCTGTGCGGGGATAGGTAATCAGCTTCGCCTCATAGAGCTTTTGGGCGATGGAGAGCGTCTGTTCCGCCGAGAACCCGTGCTTGGTGTTCGCCTCTTTCTGCAAGGTCGTCAAATCATACAGGAGCGGGGCTTCCTGCACGGTTTCCTTGCGCTCTACATGGGTGACGATAATCTTCCCGCACTCTTTGGCTATGCCGTAGGCGGTTTCGGCAGGCTCTTTCTCTTTCCACTTTTCTATGGAAGAGAATTTCACGACCTCACCGTCCGCCGTTCCGTCGGTCGATAAATGGAGCTGGAATACAGGTTCGGGAACGAAACGCTTGTTCTCCCAATAGCGGTCGCATATCATCGCCAATGTAGGTGTCTGTACCCGTCCGAGCGAGTATGTACCACGTCCGGCGGCAACGGTGATGGCTTGCGTGGCGTTGATGCCCACGAGCCAGTCCGCTTCACTGCGTGCTTTGGCTGCATAATACAGCTTGTCGTACTCCGCACCGGATTTCAGGTTTTCCAATCCCTCACGGATGGCTTTGTCGGTAAGCGAACTGATCCAGAGGCGGTCAAAAGGGGTGGCGCATCCGATGTACTCGTACAAATAGCGGAAGATAAGCTCTCCCTCGCGTCCTGCATCGGTGGCGACAATAATCCGTTCGCTTTCACGGAACAGCTTGGCGATGATTTTAATTTGTGCCACCACGCCGCTGTCGGGCTTATAGCCTTTCTCTCCCTTGACCTGCCGGGGGACAAGGGTAAACACGGGCGGAATAATCGGCAGGTTGTCACGATGGAAACCTTTGATGCCGTACCCGTCGGGCAGGGCGGGCATGACCAGATGCCCGAAAGCCCATGTTACCGCATATCCGTTGCCGGACAAATAGCCTTCTTCTCTTTTCGTTGCGCCCACGATACGGGCGATTTCTCTCGCCACGCTGGGCTTTTCAGCCAAAATTACTTTCATACTTCTTTTATTTATTGTGGATTTTAGTGGTTGGGGCGGATGCCCCGGTTATTGATTTTATCTTGTTATTTTTCTTTTGTCTGTTGCTTCTCTTTTTCAAGTGCCGCAATCAGTTTACGGTCATAATAAATATGATGTCCCTCTTCCGTATAATATCGCTTGTTTTCCTCTTCAATGCTTTCCCAATCGGCACGCCATACCCGGCGGACAATCACACAGGGGAGGAATACGGCTATAAGAATGATAAATGCTATCATGATATTACACGCTCATGCCTTTGGGCTTGTTCTGTCTTCGTTGCTGCTCACCGGTCGGTTGTGCCTGTCCCTGTCGCAAAGGCTCCCGTACATGCTTGGTCGCCTCGTTGGTTTTCCCGTCGGTATTCACCGCCACTTGCGTGCGGCTTTCCGAAGCCGGGGCGACTACTTTCGCCTGCGACTCTTCGGGGCTGGTACGGAAGTATTTCGGCTTGCCCGCCTCAAAGTCATACTTGACGTAGGCGGTATAGGGTTCTCCCTTGCCGTCACGTTTCATGTCCTTGACAAGAATGGCTTTCCCTGCGGTGAAATCCTTCTGCTGTTCGGGGGTAAGCAGCACGCCGCCCATTGTTTTCGGGGCGCGGATATTTCCGTTCTCATCCAGCCATTGGAATTTATAGACCTTCGGTTTCTGTCCGCCTTCCGGCTGTGCGGCGGTCTGTGCGGTTGTGGCTTGTCCGGTTGTAGCTTGGGCGGCAGGTTGGAGATTGCGGGCTTGCCGCGTAGTTTGCCCGCTACGCTGTCTCTGGTTCTGACCGTTCTGTTTGGGTACAAATTCCACTCCTCCACGCTCTACGTTGATTTGCAGGGTGGCGGTGAACTTCCGTTTCTCCGACAAGACAATCTCCTTGTTGGGGATGGCACGCCCGGCACGCAGCTCGCCTATTTCATGTTCGGTAAATTTAGTCTGCCCGATTCCTGTCATGGTCGGCACATCCTTTACGGGAAGGAACGTCACCTCGTTGGTTTGGCGGTCGATACTGATATACGAGGGAATGATTTCGCCCGTTTCCTTATCCACCAGCTCCGCTACACGCCCCATGTTACCCGTCTTTTTCAGGTTCTCTTTGTCTTCGGGGGTGAACGTATGTCCCATGAACTCCCCGTCAAGTTTCGGCTCTTTGCGGATGGCATGGGGGACAAGCCCGATGCTGCCGTCCGGCAATTCCTTGAACGAGAGGCGCGCTTCCAGCTCGAAACGTTCGCCGTTGATATAGGGAGCGACGGTGACAAGCCCCGACTTCCCGTAACCCAGCATCTTTTCCAAATCGCCCGACGCTTCGAGTGTCGCACGGTCGATGCCGTACACCTCTTTCATGTCCGCCCAGTCGATGCGGCTTTCGTCTATCACGTGCTTTTTCTCATCGGGCTTCTCCTGTGCGGATTGCCCGTTTGGTGTCTGCTCCTGCGTCTGTTCTTGCCTTCCGGACTCTTTTTCGTCAGGGAACCAATGGTCTTCAACCGCTTGCCAGAAAGGATCGAGGTCACCGGACTCAGTGGGTTCATCGGGAACAGGTTTAACTTCTTCGGAGACGGTTTGTGCCTGTTCCTCCTGCTTTTCATACTTCTGTGTATCCACGCGGTGAGGGGCGAGCAAATCCCTGTTGGCTTCGGGGTCTTTCAGCAGGTCTTTGAACACATCCAACACCTGTTCCACGGTATCTGCCGCCACACGGTAGAAGCCGAAGCGTTTCGGCTCCTTGCATTGCCGGAAGAAGTTGTCAAGAAAGCTGTCCAATGCGTTGCTGTTCTTGTCGAACTGCAAGAAACTCCCTTTGTTGGCTTCCGTGGCAGCCGTTGTCTTGGGGGTGCCGTCCCTTTTCAGTCCGGCAACCACGCTGATTTCTCCGGTCTTCTCGTCCCGGACAATCAGCACATCCTTTTCGTTCTTCTGATTCTTTTTTTGTGCCATAAGTTGGTCTTCTTTTAATTGTGAATGAAATTGTTCCGCAGCGAAAGTAAGGGCTACGAACCGTTCCGCAATGGATGGCGGAGGGCGTGGCAGCTTGTGGCTTCCGCATGGAAGTTTGTGGCGTTATCCCTTTCCGCCCTTTGCTTCTTTTTTCTGCTCGAACTCGTTGAAATGCGTCCTCAAAAACTCCTGCACGTCCGATTCCTTGTAATAGACCTTGTGCCAGAGCATCCGGTATTTCAGCGTCCCCGAACTGCGGTAACGCTGGATGGAACGCTTGCTCGTGTTGAGCAGCTCGCACAAGTCCTGATTGTCGAGCAGCCGTTCCCCGTCGAGGTATTTCACCTCTTTGAGTTCCTTGCCCGTGAGCGAGGCGAGCAGCCGCTCGTTCCGGTCGAAGCGTTCCATTATTTGCCGCATCCATCCCTCGAAGGTTTCCAAATCCAATGCGCTCATTTCTTCTTTCCCCCTCCCGTGCGCAACAGATAATTGCGTTTGAACTCTTCCACCGTCTGCGCATCGCAGTTATAGATGCTTTCCTTGACCAACCGTTCCACCTCTGAAACGGGATAGCGGCAAGCACCCCCGAAGATGGCGTAACTGATGCGTTTGTTGTCACGCAGGCGTTGGAGCGTGCGGGTGCTGATACCGAGCAGCCCTTTAAGTTCCTTGCTGCTCATCCATATCTCTGCCGCCTTTTCATTCTTCTTCTCTTCACTTTGGCGGACATAGCCCGCTATCAAATCTATCTTTGCCGTCAACTCCTTGTAGGCGGTACTTTCCATCGTGATGATTTCCATATCTGTTGCTTTTTGATTTCGGGGCAAAGTTCCCTCTATTGCATGGGGCGTTTCCACAGGTAGGCAACCACCTATGGAAGATTTTTGTGCAATCCGGGGAAGGTGAAAGGGACAATAGCCGCCATGCGGAAGACACAAGCTGCCAACGGCAGCGGAACAGTACGGGGTACGCCTGCAAAGCGGTACTTTTGCCGGAAACTGATATAAAATATGGAAATAGTAATTATTGAAAAGACGGCTTTTGAAGCCTTGCTTTCCGGGGTGGGCACACTCACGGAGAAAGTGAACGTGCTGTACCGCAGGTGCGGCGACAAGAAAATGAGTAACTGGCTGGACGGGGAGGACGTGTGCCGCCTGCTGCATATCAGCCAAAGGACATTGCAGACGCTTCGGGATAACCGCCTCATCGGGTTCTCGCAGATAAACCGCAAGTTTTACTACAAGCCGGGGGAAGTAGAACGCCTACTGCCTGTGATGAATCAGTTCCGAACGGAAAGGGATACGCCGTAATGATTGTATGCCACCACTAAAATCCATCTTGTTATATGAATGAACATGTTTTGACAACGGACGATGAACGCATCGCGTGTGCCTTGTCCGCACTGCGCAAGGGAGCAAAAGAAGCAAGCCTGCTGGCGCAGAATTACCGCCCGCCACTAAATGGGGAACGGTACATGACCGACAAAGAGGTGGCGGAACGGTTGAAAGTAAGCCGCCGCACGCTTCAGGAATACCGCAACGACCGGAAAATACCTTTTATCCTTTTTGGGGGAAAAGTACTGTATCGGGAAACGGACATTGAAAGGCTGCTGGAAGAGAATTACAAGAAAGTTATCCGCTGAAAAATGAAAGAAAGGGCAAATCTTTACTGTAGTTTGCCCTTTTTTACTCTCCAAAAATGAGTTTTTAATAGATTGTCTATAAATTATTTCAGTTGGATTGTCATTTATGGCATATTATTCACTATATTTGTTGCATAATAGGATTAGAATTATGGCTAAAACACCCCAAAAAGGATTGAATAAAATAAAAGAAGTGCTTGATAATAAGGGAATTTCTCAAACATGGTTGGCAAACCAGCTTGGAAAGAGTTTTAGTATGGTAAATGCGTATGTTTGCAATCGACGACAACCAACTTTAGAAAATCTTTATCAAATAGCTGAAATACTCGAAGTTAGTGTGAAAGATTTGCTAATTGATAAGAGGGAAAATGAATAGATTTAAATAAATAGCGTATGTGTACAACTTGCCCAACGGATTTCTCAGCCAAAGAACCTTCTTTGGGTTACAACTATCAAATTAGATATAGTTTGTATTTATTATTACGTGAAAAAATTAAAGAGAATCCCTCAATTCGTTTAGAGGAATTAGATGATATTGTAATAGATGATATTGATGGCAAAAATTTGTATCAAACGAAGTTACATATCAATTCTGTTGCTAACTTGTCAGATAGAAGCACTGATTTTTGGAAAACTATTAGAGTATGGAGCGAATCTATTCTTTCAGGCTTATTGGATATTGATAATACTGTTTTTACACTCATTACAACAGCGACAACAAGTCCAGATTCTTTTATAGCAAAGCTGACTATTAATAGTGATCTGAATCGAGTTGGAGTATTGGAAGATATGCTTAATGTTTGCACAGAGCGTACTAATCAAAATAATATAAAAGGATATGAAGCATTCGGCCGTTTATCAACAGATCAACAAACGAAATTAATCAATAATATTTATGTGGTAGATGCTTCATTATCTATTGATGGAACTTTAAATGCAATAAAAAATGAGCTAAAATACTCTGCTCCAGTTGGAAAATTAGATTTGTTTGTTGAGAAAATAGAAGGTTGGTGGTTTCAGCAATGTATTTTGATGCTTTCTCGTAAAAAAGATTTTATTTCAAGTAAGGAATTACAAATAAAAATCTCAGATACAAGAGAAATGTTTTCTATGGATAATTTGCCAGATGATTTCCCTGATCCATTGTCTATAGATGAGCATGAAATCGCTAATTATGAGGAAAGAGTTTTTATTAAACAATTAAAGCTTATTGCCATAAAAAACAATAGTTTAAGAAATGCTATTAGTGATTTTAGAAGGGCATTTGAACAACGGTCAAAATGGCTTAGAGATAATTTAACAGGAATAGATGAATATAATAGATTTGATAAACAATTATTTGATTATTGGAATAATATTTTTGCTTTGCTAAAGGATGATTGTGAAGAAATGACAGAAGAGGAACTTATAAAAGCAGGTAAAAGTTTTTATGAAGAATATTATATAAAAAGGCCTCCAACTTATAAAATTCGCAACAACTTTCAACCTCAATATTTGACCATTGGAAGTTGCCACATGTTGGCAGAAGATAAAAAAATTGGTTGGCATCCGAATTTTCAGGAATTGTTAAAAGATAGATAATGGAAAAATGGGAAGATAGATCTCAAATAGCAGCCAATTTACTTAATCCTGCTTTTTGTGGAGAAATAATAAGAAGAACTATTGCTGCATATAATGGTAATGAAGAAGGAATAAAGTTTCCATTTTCTTTGCTTCATTTAATTTTACCCATATTATTACATAAAAAGACCAGAGAGAACATGCCTCAAAGGTCAAGTACATATTTTCATTCTTGGGTTGATGAAAATGAACACCTTTTCATTGATTTTGTACGTAGGGTTAAAGAGTTAATTCCTTATACAAATGAAAGTATGCTATTCCTTTTACAATATAATGCAGCAAAGATCAATGATGATGGAAATATAGAAATAATTTCATATACTCGAAGGACTCCTTCTGGGGATTACTCTAATGAGGTAAAAACTATATACAAGAAGGCGGAGCTGCTCGGCAAATGGTTCCGTTTAACAGGGAATGAACAAACAATTTATATGTTTCTAAAAATTAGACCATAATATGCAAATAAAAAATATAATCCTGTATAAGGATGCGGAGCGTATAAAAGTACTTCCTTTTGATTTAGGGAAAGTTAATATTATAACAGGAGAATCCAAATCAGGAAAAACAGCATTGATTAATATTGTCGATTACTGTTTAGGAAGCAAAGAATGTAAAATTGCAGATGGAGTTATCAGAGATAATGTTTATTGGTTTGCTATCACTGTCTCTTTTGCAAATAGTGAACAATATTTTATAGCAAGATTGAATCCTAATGTAAAAGATGTAAGCACTATTTCTGAAATTTATTTAGAAAAAATAGACAACGATACAATTCCTAATTTTGCAAATTTGCATAACAATAGTAATATTACGGCATTAAAAGAATTTTTATCGAGAAAAATTGGTATAGCAGAAAACTTACAAATAGCGGAAAATAATACACGGGATTCTTTAGAAGTTAATTTTAGACATTCGAGGTTCTATTGTTTTCAGCCACAAACATTAATTGCACAACAAGATTATTTGTTCTATAGGCAAACAGAACCATTTGTACCACAGTCAATAAAGGATTCCTTACCTTATTTTTTAGGGGCAATTAGAGAAGATAGCCTAAGAATTGAACAAGAAATAATTCAAAATAAGCGTATATTAAATAGGCTTATACGTGAAAAGAATGAAGCGGATAAAATTCGGACAGATGGGGTTAGTATGGCATTTTCTTTGATAGAAGAGGCAAGAGAAGTTGGAATCATAGAGAAAAATATTATTGTGGATAAAATAGCAGATGCTTTAACTGTTCTAAACACCATTAAAGATTGGGAACAAACTCCTACCCAAGTTGCAGTAAACGGTGAAAATTCGATTTTGAAGGAGTTGATAAATAAAAGAAACGAATATAAAATAGAATTAGGGCACTTAGAAGATACTATATCTGCAACAAAAACTTTCATAAAGAATAATTTTCATTATTCAGAAGAAGTTGAACAACAAAAAATTAGGCTCGAAAGTATAGGCCTATATCATGAGGCGAGCGATGTCGATCATAATATTTGCCCCCTATGTCATAATGTACTACAAACAAGTATTCCTTCAATAGAAGCTATTAATAAATCATTATCGCATTTGAGTAGAAATTTAGAAGAAACAGCAAGAGAAAAACCTCGCTTAAATAAATATCTACAGGAGCTAAGTGAAAAAAGCGAAAGCTTTAAAGAAGAAATTATTAAAGCAGAAAATGCTATTACTGCTTTATATACAGAACAAGAAAATGCCCGAAGACTACGTGATTTGAATTTACGTAGAGGCAAAGTCATAGGACGAATTAGTTTATTTTTAGAAAGCGTTGATTTTACAGAAAATCAAGATGTAGACAATAAGATTCAAAGAATAAAAGCTGAAATAGAAAGATTATCTGAATTTGTGGATAAGGAATCAAAAGAAGATAAGCTGTTATCAATTATAAATAAGATAAATTTACACATGAGTAATTGGGTGAAAAATCTTGATGTTGAAGATGAAAATGCTCTTATACGTTTTGATTTATCTAAACTTACTCTTATAGCGGACACTGAAAATAAATCAATTCCATTATCACAAATGGGAAGTGGAGCTAATTGGGTAAGTTATCACCTACTGATACATTTCGCCTTACATCAACATTTTGTTCAATTGAACAGACCTGTTCCACGTTTTCTAATGATAGATCAACCGACACAAGTGTATTTTCCTCCAGAGAAAGATGTTAATAATAATGGAGAAATACATGAAAGTTCTGATGAAATTGCAGTAAAAAAGATGTTTGATTTCATTATTGATAGAACCAATAGTATGGAATCCAAATTTCAAGTGATTATTACGGATCATGCTTTTTTACAGGATGATAAATTCAAAGAATGTGTTAAAGTCGTTTGGAGAAATGGAGAAAAGTTAATTCCACAAGATTGGTTAAATGACAATGAAATTCAGGGTGATAATCAATAAAAATGTGGCAGGTTTATCATAACAGATAAACCTGCTCATTCTTAGCACAAATACCCATCTTTCAGTTGAAGGACGATAGGTGGGTGAGAATGTATGGGTGTTACCACCTTTCTTACTATCCACTGCCGGAATATGTTGGCGGGCAGGCTGTTCAATCGGAATGCGATGGCAGTTATCATTTCCATATTATAGGTGTCCGCCCGATTCCCGTTTTCCAAGTGGGTGTATTGGCAAGTGTCGTGTTCCCTTAATACGCCACTTTTAAAGATAGCCTTGATTTGGCTGTTTATAGCGGAGAAGGTAACCCCGAACAGGTCGGTAATTTCATAATCGGTCATCCAGACGTTACCTGTCAGGGCAACGCCTGTTTCTGTGATTGTTATAATTCCTCTTTCCATGATAAGTATCAATTAGATGGTAATATTACTATATTCTTGAATGTTTTCCAAGTGAGCCGACAAGTTTTCCATATCCTTATTCAACTTCTCTTTGGTGATTTTGGCGTAAATCTGCGTTGTCTTTATATTCTTGTGCCCCAAGATGGAACTGACCGTCTCAATAGGCACATTGTTGGTCAGGCAGATTTCCGTCGCCATTGTATGGCGGCTCATGTGCCACGTAAGGCGTTTGGTAATTCCGCACCGTTTGGCTACGGCATTGATACCATACAGGCAGGTCATGTATGCCGGGACGGGAAAAACCTTGTCGCCTTTTCCAAGTCCTTTGTATTTCTCTATAATCTGTAATGGAATATCCAATAACCGGATATTGGACTGCACGCCTGTTTTCTGGCGGTGCATGTAAATCCAAAGGTGGTCGTCAAAGTAGGTGCGCAGGTTCTCTGTCGAAAGGTTGCGCATATCCGTAAAGCTAAGCCCCGTGAAGCAGCAGAACAGGAATAAATCGCGTACTAATTCCTGTTTGGCGTTTTTCAATTTGCCGTTCATCAACAAGTTGATTTCTTCACGGGTAAGCCAGCCGCGTTCGGTATCTTCTTTTTGGATTTCGTAATCGCAGAACGGATCGCGTACCAGCCAGCCGTTGTTAATGGCAATGGAAACCATCGTGCGGAGAGGACAGGTATAAATCCATACCGTATTGTTGCAGCAGTGCTTGTCCACACGCAGGAACATGTCGAAGTCGGTGATGAAAGCCGGAGTAAGCTCTTTCAAAGCGATGTCGCTTAAATGGTAACGCTGGTATATAAACTCTTTCAGGTGTTTATATACCGTCTGGTATTTGCTAAGGCTGGACTTGGATTTCATTCCCGCCTCATACAACTTCTCATAATCCTCGTTGTAACGCTCGAATACTTTGAGCAAGGTGTATTGGCGGTGTTCCAACCCTAAAAAGGCATTCTTCACTTTCTCTGCCGTCACGTAATTATCCCTGTCCATTATCTCCTGATAATGCCCATTGATTTTTACCCGTATCTTGTCCAACATACGGTTGGTTTCCAATGCCATTGTGCTTCTGCCTGTGGCACGGCCTGTTTTGGCATCCCAGATTTTAGGGTTGATCGTCAGTTTGCAACTGAACTGCGTTTGAGTTCCGTCGATGGTAATGCGCCCCATGATAGGGGATGTGCCGTCGTTCTTTACTACTTGTTTCTTACAATAGAAAATCGTCGAAAATGTACTCTTCATAACTCTACAATTTTTAAGTTTCAAAATTACGTTGTGTAGAGTTATCTGTTGTTACGCAAAACACTGTGTATCACAGAATAAGAATCGGATTTATAACTTTTTTCTGCCGTTTCGCCGAAAATCGCTATCTTTACACCGTATTCGGGGTGATTTTCCTCTTAAAAACCATTCAATCACAAGCCTTTAACTTTTCACTTCGGTTTCTTATGCGTAACCCGTTGTAGGTTACAAATAGGAAACGCCGCTCCGGTTTAACTTGGCTTTTTCCCGGTTTTCGATGGCTTCATCCTCTCTCTGCCGCAAATCCCGAACTATCTGTTTTTCAATCCTATTGCGGTGCTTTTCGTTATCTCACTTTTTATTCTTACCTTTGTAAGTAAAATAAAGAAAGAAGTGAATGAACATGTCTACGCAGCTATTATATAATGATTTCCCTACTTTTTTGCGGAAATATTTTCCTTACAAGGTACAAAAGATTTCATTGAACGCAGGTTTCACTTGTCCTAATCGTGACGGAACAAAAGGATGGGGCGGATGTACATACTGCAATAACCAGACTTTTAATCCGGATTACTGCCGGACAGAGAAGTCTATCACTACCCAATTGGAAGAAGGGAAATGCTTTTTTGCCCATAAATATCCGGAAATGAAATATTTGGCTTACTTTCAGGCCTATACCAATACGTATGCCGAACTGGAAGGCTTGAAGCGTAAATATGAAGAAGCGTTGACGGTAGACGGGGTGGTCGGACTGGTGATAGGTACACGCCCCGATTGTATGCCGGAGAGTTTGTTGCGTTACTTGGAAGAATTGAACAAACATACTTTCCTTATGGTTGAATATGGGATCGAGAGCACTTGTGACGAAACCTTAAAACGCATAAACCGGGGGCATACTTATGCCGATACGGTGGAAGCCGTCCGACGGACAGCTGCCTGTGGTATCCTGACAGGCGGACATATCATCCTCGGACTTCCGGGAGAAACGCATGATACGATGGTGGCACAAGCGGAAATACTTTCCGACCTGCCTTTAGCTACACTCAAGATCCATCAGTTACAATTGATTCGTGGTACACGAATGGCGCATGAGTATGATGAAGCTCCTGATGGTTTTTATTTGTTTAACGAGGTGGAGGAATACATTGATCTGGTGATTGATTATGTAGAACATCTCCGTCCCGATATAGTTGTGGAGCGTTTTGTTTCCCAATCTCCTAAAGATTTATTAATAGCTCCGGACTGGGGATTGAAAAATTATGAATTTGTAGCGCGTTTACAAAAAAGAATGAAAGAAAGAGGTGCTTATCAAGGTAAGAAGTATAGGGATTCGGAAAAAAGGATTATTTTTGCAGACGATAAACTTACCACTGAATAAATAGCTGTTTGAGCGGAATATAGATGGTGGAAGAAATATAAATGGATTTGAAGAATGGAACATAAAACAAGAATTAAAGGAAATGTCCACTATGTGGGAGTGAATGACCGTAACAAGCACAGATTTGAAGGGATGTGGCCATTGCCCTATGGAGTTTCATATAACTCTTATCTGATTGATGATGAAATGGTGGCATTGGTGGATACGGTAGATATTTGTTATTTTGAAGTCTACTTGCGTAAGATTAAGCAAGTGATTGGAGAACGTCCCATTAATTATTTGATTATAAACCACATGGAACCGGATCATTCGGGATCTATCCGACTGATTAAGCAACATTATCCGGAAATTATTATCGTGGGTAACAAGCAGACATTCGGTATGATTGAAGGTTTCTACGGTGTAACCGGCGAACAGTATCTGGTAAAGGAAGGTGATTTCTTAGCTTTGGGACATCATAAACTGCGTTTTTATATGACTCCGATGGTGCATTGGCCGGAAACGATGATGACTTTTGATGAAACGGACGGCGTTCTTTTCTCCGGCGACGGATTCGGATGCTTTGGCACTGTAGATGGCGGATTCCTGGATACGCGGATCAATGTGGATAAGTATTGGGGGGAAATGGTTCGTTACTACTCTAACATCGTAGGCAAATACGGAAGCCCCGTGCAAAAAGCTTTGCAAAAATTGGGCGGACTACCTATTTCTGCCATCTGTTCTACACATGGTCCGGTATGGACAGAGAATATTGCCAAGGTAATTGGTATCTATGACCGTTTGAGTCGTTATGATGCAGACGAAGGTGTTGTTATTGCTTATGGAAGCATGTATGGAAATACGGAGCAAATGGCGGAAGCTATTGCAGAAGAGCTTTCGGCACAGGGTGTTAAGAACATTGTCATGCATAATGTGACAAAGAGCCATCCTTCTTATATTATAGCGGATATTTTCCGTTACAAGGGATTGATTATCGGTTCTCCCACTTATAGTAATCAGATATTCCCGGAAGTGGAAGCGCTGCTCTCAAAGATTCTGTTGCGTGAGGTGAAGGGACGCTATTTGGGTTATTTCGGTTCTTTCACATGGGCAGGTGCTGCTGTGAAACGTCTGGCAGAGTTTGCGGAAAAGAGCAAATTCGAATTGGTCGGTGATCCGGTGGAGATGAAACAGGCAATGAAGGACCTGACTTATACTCAATGTGAAAATCTGGCACGTGCCATGGCGGATCGTTTGAAGAAAGATCGTTAAAACTGTGAATGAGATAATAATTTATTAACTAACCTATAAAACAATCGACTTATGAGACTTATTATTCAGCCGGACTATCAGTCCGTATCTCTGTGGGCTGCACATTATGTTGCTGCTAAAATAAAAGCTGCCAATCCAACCCCCGAAAAACCATTTGTATTGGGCTGCCCCACCGGATCTTCTCCTCTGGGTATGTATAAAGCTTTGATCGACCTGAATAAGAAAGGAATCGTTTCTTTCCAGAATGTGGTAACATTCAACATGGACGAATATGTAGGGTTGCCGAAAGAACATCCGGAAAGCTATTATTCTTTCATGTGGAATAACTTTTTTGGTCATATCGACATCAAACCGGAGAATACGAATATTCTGAATGGTAATGCTCCGGATTTGGATGCAGAGTGTGCACGTTATGAAGAAAAGATCAAGTCATACGGCGGCATCGACCTGTTCATGGGCGGTATCGGTCCTGACGGACATATTGCGTTCAACGAACCGGGATCTTCATTGACTTCACGCACTCGTCAGAAAACATTGACGATGGATACCATCATTGCTAACTCCCGTTTCTTCGATAATGACATCAATAAGGTTCCTAAGACCTCTTTGACAGTGGGAGTGGGTACTGTGCTTTCTGCAAAGGAAGTGATGATTATTGTAAACGGTCATAACAAAGCTCGTGCTTTGTATCATGCAGTAGAAGGTGCTATCACACAGATGTGGACAATCAGTGCATTGCAAATGCATGAAAAAGGTATTATCGTTTGTGATGATGCTGCTACGGCGGAATTGAAAGTAGGTACTTACCGTTACTTCAAAGATATCGAGTCTGCTCATTTAGATCCGGAATCTTTGATTAAGTAAGCATAAAATTGATTCTATAAAAAGAGAATGGGCTGCATCAGTGTTGAATTGATTGCAGCCCATTTTGTATGTTAGAGATAGCTGTCTGCGGAATTAATTCTCTTCCAGCCAGCCTTTTCCCTGTCGGACGATTTCCAGTTCGTTATCCGTGCATTTCACTACCGTTGAAGGTTCTATACCTCCGATACCGCCGTCAATGACCAGATCAACGATGTCGCCGAACTTTTCATCTATAAGCTCGGGATCAGTCATATATTCCAAGTCCTCGTGCTCTTCGTATGGCAGTGTGGTGGTCATAATGGGAGCGTCTAGCAGGCGTGCGATTTCACGGATGATGTTGTTGTCCGGCATACGGATACCTACTTCTTTCCGGTTGCGGAAGATTTTCGGTAACCGGTTGGTGCCGTTCAAAATAAAGGTAAATGGCCCCGGAAGATTATGCTTCATCAGTTTGAATACGTTATTGTCTACTTTCGCGTATTCGCTGATACTGCTTAAGTCATAACAGATGATAGACAGATTGTTTTTTCGAGGGTCTATCTCTTTAATCCGGCAGATCCGTTCTATGGCACGTTCCTTCAGACCATGACAGCCGATGGCATACATCGTATCGGTAGGATAGATGATAAGTCCGCCGTCATTCAGGATATCGATGATTCGTTGTAAATCCTGCGGATTATTGTTTTTATCATATAGTTTCAGTAGCATATTAAAAGCTTCATCCCTTCCCTCTCGCAAAGGAGAAGGAGGAGGGACGAGTGGGGTTAAATGGTTATTATTTTCTCTTTTTATTTGAGTTTCTTTTTTAAGAAATCCAATGCCTTTTCCGCAGCTTTCTCTGTGACTTTCTGTTTGATTGAGTCTTTGTTGGCGGTAGCGGCAGAGTCCAGGCCAAGTTTCTGTCCGAGTTTGCTGATTGCTTCATCGGCTACGGCTTCGACAGCTTGGTTGGCCATGCTTTTAGTATCTACGCTGACTTTCGGAGAGGTGAACGAACCTCCGATTTTCAAGTCAAGAGTCATTAACTTAGAGATATTGCCTACGGATGCGGGCAGTTTCACTTTACCGGAATAGTCGATGGTTTGATCGAGTCCTGTGCTGCCGGAAAGATTCAGTGTGTAGTCTCCCATCTTGATATCAAACGGTTTGGTTTCTACGCGGCCGTCTTTGATGGTGAAATCCAATGTCATGTCTTTCACTTTCATGTCTTTCAGACTGGGTTGCTTCACGGCATCGGCTATCTGGTCGATTGCTTTTACTCCGCTTAAACTAAGGTCGCGGGTGGAAAGGCTACCGTCACCCTGCATCGTATTCAGTACGGGGCTCATGGCTGCATCCAAATCTGTCAGGACGTTGATGCTTCCGGAGAAATTACCTTTCAGGTTTTCGAAGATAGGAGCCATTTTCTGCACCATATCCAGTTCTTTGTAAGCTTGCGCAAAACCAATATTGGAGAGTTTGAATCCGGCTTTCATTTCCGGCTTCTTTACGTTGGCGGTGGAGTAGTAGCCGTTCATCACTACATTACCACCCATGGTGTTCATGGACAGGTTTTTCATATCCACTTTGCCGTCTTTTACAACAAGTTTGCCATTCATATTGTTGAAAGACATCTTGTCGAATAACACCTGTTTCAGGTTAGCGTCCATTTGGAAGTCGATGTTACGGGGAACTTCAACAATACCTGTGGCGGCTGTAGCTACGGAATCGGTGGACGCAGCTTCTGATGTGGAGGCTTCATCGGCAGAAGCGGTGATGAAGTCGTTCAGATTGAAGTAGTTGGAACGAATATTCAGGTTTCCTTTCAATGTGCTACCTTTCAATACATAACCGATGTAGTTTTCAAATCGGCTGTCGGCGGTGATATCGTTTTTTCCGATGTTGACAGTTGTTTCACTCAACTGGAGGTATTTCGGAGTGAAGGTGAAGAGAGACTTTTTAATTTCTACATCCGGCATATCTTTCATTTTGAGTTTCATGCCCGTCAGTCCGATAGTGCCCGAGGCTTGTATACGTTCGTATTCTTCTTTTTCGATGGATGAGAGGCGTCCCGACATTTGCATATCGGCGTCGATGGTACCGTTCAACTCCATGTCTCCAAGCGGGTAGACTTGTTTGATCATACCTAAGTTGAGTACTCCTTTCGCTTCTGCTTTAAAATCCGGATCACTGATCGGCGTTTTCACAGTAGCTGTCAGGCTAAACGGATTTCCGGCAAGGCGGAAACTGAACGGATGGATGTTGACCGTAGTCAGGTCTATATTTCCTCCGGGATTTTGAACGTTGGCACTGATGTTGATTTGATCTACTCCTGCCGGTAAAGCCGGATAGCGGAACATGGCATTCTTGACTTGCATGTCAATATTGAATGCCGGAACGGTGTCTCCTTGCAGGATACCTTTGGCCGTTGCGGTAAGCGTTGCAGTTCCGTCTGTTTTCAGACTGGAGAATTCTGTGGCGTAAATGGCGGGAATTAATGACAAAATTTCCTTGAAGCCTATATCATTCGTGTTAAGTTTCAAGTCCATGTCGATAGCCGGGTCTTTCAAGGCTACCCAACCGTCGATTCCTGCCTGAATGGCGTTGAGGCGGATAGTGTTGTCTTTCAATGTGTATTTGTTGTTGGCAAGGTCGGCATCTACGTCCATCTTGGCGGAGATATTGGCATTTGCCAGGAAAGGGATTCCATTCATCTTGTAGGTGAGTGATTTGGTTTCCGCTTCCAGTTTCAGAGTGGTACGTTCGCTTCCTAAGTCTCCGGCACAAATAGCGTTGAAGTCGCGGATATCAGCATACATCTTTCCTTGTTGATCGTCATAAATCAGATTCATGTTTTTGATAACAAAGCGTTGCAGCTTGACTTTGAAAGGAGAAGAGGCTTCTTCTTCTTCTGCAACAGGTGTTTCGGCTGTTGCTATTGTATCCGGTTTCATGATATCCCAGTTGGCACGTCCGTCCGGCAAGATAATGGCATGTAACTTCGTGTCTTCGATAAATATTTTAGAAATATCGTAACCGCTATCTCCGAAAAGGGAGAATAAGTTGACTGCGGCGGTAACTTCTCCGGCTTGTACAAGGGTGTCATTGGCAAATTCACCCGTACCCTTCAGCCAGAAATCTTCGAGAGTGACAGAAGCCTGTGGAAAATTGCGGAACAGACTAATGTTAAGGTTCTTAAAGTCAAATTGTGCGTTAAGCATCTTGTTGCCTTCTGTTTTTACAATGTCGGCTATCTTTCCTTGGAAGGCGAAAGGAAGAAGGAACATCAGAATGATAATTACTCCTACGGTGATAGCTGCGATTTTCAAACCTTTTTTCATTTGCTTCTATTTTAAGAGTTTGAGATATAATGAAGAGCAAAACTAATAAAACTTTTTGATAATAAGAGATAAAAGAGAAATTTTTAGGGATTCTTCTTTTTCTTCAGTTCCTCTGCAATTCTCCATTGTAACGCAGCTTCAACTTCTTTTCCGGCTTTTAACAGGGCATCCCCGAAAAGTTCGTGTGCGCCGGCGTGTTCGGGTTTCAGGCTGGTGGCTTTGTCCAGGTCGGCGATGGCGCCTTCTGTGTTTTCTGTTTTTAGTCGGAGCTTTCCACGGTTATAGACTGCTTTAAAGTTTGCAGGATGGAGGCTGACTGCGGTGTTGAAACAGTTTTCAGCGTCGAAGTACTCTTTGTTGTTGAAGAGTGTGATTCCTTTTCTTATCCAGGCATCTATGTAGTTGGGGTCGAGACTAAGGGCTTTGTCGTAGTTGGCAAGGGCGGCACGTACGTCGTGGGCTTGGGTGATACATTCGTTTCCCATTAACAGGTACTCGTGGGCGTATTGTCGTATACGTTCCTGTTGTTCGCGCATCTGTTCTTTGAGCTTCTTGTTCTGCTCTTTCAGTGTATTGATAATGCCGAGTTTACGGCGGATCAAACGACGGGGAACAGGTTTCTCAATATCGTAGCGGGAATGGATGGCACGGAAAAACTGTTCCAGACATTCTTCCATATCCCCTTTGTCGAAGGCACGTGAAGCGGCGGCATATTGCACATCGGCCTGTGCTTGTTTCAGGGCTTTGTCGATGGCTTGGCGGTTGTTGAAACGTCCGGCAAAGTTGACGATTTCGGGACGGACGAAGACATCGGCACGGTTGACAGGCTTTTTGAGCTGGATGCCGTCCAGTGAGGTACAACGGCTAAGTGCTACGTATGCTTGTCCTCCGGCAAATACACCGCCGGTGAAGTCGATGACTACACGGCTGAAGGTCAGTCCCTGACTTTTATGAACAGTGATGGCCCATGCTAACCGGATGGGGTATTGAGTGAAGCTGCCTAATACTTCTTCTTCTATTTCTTTTGTTTTTTCGTTGTAGTGGTAGCGGATATTTCGCCATGATTCCAGTTTTACGTCACATTCTTTTCCATCGTCGGTGATGACGTAGATGGTTTCTTCTTCCTCATCAATTCCGGCAATGACACCAATCGTACCGTTTACCCATCTGCGATCGAAATCATTCTTGATGAAGATGATTTGTGCACCGGGTTTGAGTACAAGCTCTTGTGAAGTAGGCAGACTGCTTTCCGGAAAATCTCCTTCGATGACGCCTTCAAAAGTAATGGAATCTCCGGGGAGTTCTGCTAATTTCTTCTCATTAATGGAGTCGACCGTATCTCTTCGGGTGGCGAGTGTGATGTACATATCTGCTTCAGATTCTTCAATCTGGCTTCCGTAGCGGGTGTTAAGTAGTTGCAGGTCTGCAGCTCCGGCTGTATTGGTGCGGATATGGTCGAGGACACTGACGAATACAGGGTCTGTGTGTCGATATACTTTTTGAAGTTCGATAGAGACGAGGTCTATTTGTCCGAACACTCTGGCAGAGAAAAAGTAAGGGGTGGGATAGAAGCGGTTCAATATGTCCCGCTCATCGTTCTTTACAACGGGTTCCAGTTGGAAGACGTCTCCTACCAATAAGAGTTGTTTTCCACCGAAAGGTTCGCGCAGATTATGTGAATAAACTCGTAAGATACGGTCGATGGCATCGATGATGTCTGCCCGTACCATAGAGATTTCGTCGATAATGACCAGTTCTATTTGTTCCAGCAACTTACGATGTGGCTTGGTGTATTTGAAGAACTCGTGAATACGGCCACGTTGGAGACTTAAATTAGGATCATCCGGCAATAACGGATAAAAAGGTAATTTAAAGAAGCTATGCATCGTACTTCCCCCGGCATTGATTGCGGCAATCCCGGTCGGTGCAAGTACGACATGCTTCTTCTTGGTATGCTCGCAGACATAACGCAGGAATGTAGATTTTCCCGTACCGGCTTTTCCTGTCAGAAAAACCGATTGACGGGTATATTGAATCAGATTCAGTGCATCCTGAAACTCGGCGTTGTTAGTGTCTACGCTCATAATATAATAATATGCAAATTTGTTGATGTGTTAATTTGCCAATACGTTGTGTCATGAAATCGCGGGATAATAGTTTTTGGGTGTATTGGTAAATCGGCACATTATTAAATAATTCCGAAATGTTTCATTGCCTTACTTATTCCGTCCTCGTCAATGGGAGCCGTAACGTAATCGGCAGCGGCTTTCACGTCTTCCTTAGCCTGTCCCATAGCAACTCCGATAGCTGCGTGGCGAAGCATAGTGATATCATTTCCTCCATCTCCGAATGCCATTGTTTCTTCCAGCTTTATGCCGAAGTAACGGATGATTTCATCAATCCCTTTCTGCTTGGTGTCTCCTTTGGCTGTTATGTCTGCGAATGAGGGATACCAGCGTCCGATTTCGCAGGTGGGGATAGACGGACGGATTTCTTTTTCTTCTTCCTCTGTGATAAAAGGAGTCATCTGTATAATTTCCTTGCTTGTTGCTTCTTCAAAAGATACAGTAGGAATTACATTCACATGCAGAAAATCGTAGAATATCTTTTTCACCATATCATCAGGTTGGCAGACAGAAATATGATGTTCCTCTACGAAAATGCAGGGAACACCTTTCTTCTCGCAAAAAGCTGCCATTGCTTTCACTTCTTCCTGTGGTATGGCACTTTTATAAATAACCTGTTCACCGACAAAACAATAGGCTCCGTTCATGGTTATATATCCATCGATAAGGTTCCGGTCCTGCAATTCGGAAAGGTTGTTGATAATGGCTTTCGGGCGTCCGGTAGCGATAAATATCTTGAGCCCTTTTGCGTGGGCTGCCTCCAATGCCTCAATGGTAGAAGGCGGGATACGGTGAGTTTCAAAACTGACCAGCGTTCCGTCTATGTCAAAAAATAGAGCTTTCGTCATAAATTCCTTTTTGAATTGAGTACAAATGTACTACTTTTATTCCAAAAGTTAAAATATAACCATATATTTTATATATAATTCTGATAATCAGCTATTTGTTTAGGGTGTGCCACCTTTAATCCTGAAAAATAACCATAATAATTAACCCTGAAAATTAATCATTATGCTGAATTATGAGTAAATATTTTTTTGATTTTAGACCGGATTTTAATCTGTTTAATTCGGATACAAAGAGAGCGACTACAATTTATTATACTGTAGTTTATTTTATCTGTAGTATGGTATATGATGGTCTAAGATGGAAATTGTTGCAATAAAAAACAAAAAAAACATGTTTAAACGTTTTTAATACTATATTTTTTCTAATTTTGTGGCTTTCTGCCCAAGGAGTGTATAAATTGGACAGTAGCCCCTTTTTGTGGGGAAATATTGAGTGGGAAATATTTAGTGGGAAATAAATGATGGTATATGTGATGAGAAATGGTCG
>OGCO01000428.1_pt1 | contig 71597 bp, 47 predicted proteins | sample 1570171 | NCBI WGS metagenome assembly OGCO01 (sample SAMEA4370583, study PRJEB24528) | human gut metagenome
GATCGGTTTCATTTCGCATTCCTGTGCGATCTCAATGTCTGTTTTGTATCCCATAGTTATTTCTCCTTTCTTCTGACCGGACGTCTGCCCCCGAAACGGAACAAAAAGTGAAGAACGCATCTGTTCCGTAAATAAAAAAACGCAGCAAATGTAATCATGTTCTACATTGCTGCCCAGACGGTCGGCCAATATGAATCCTGGTTTCCTGTGGTTCCTCCACATATCCGTCAGTAGCCAGGATCTTCTTTTTCAGACTTCTTTTAAAGAATAGCATAAATTAGCAAAAAAGTCAAGAATTACGAGGAAAAAACAATCTCTTTTTGTGGATTTTCACTTGATATTTATGAGGAAGAAAGTTATACTTATACGGTAACATAATTGTTACTGTTCACTGATACTATCTTGCGAGGCGTTTTTCGTGAGCGAAGGTCACAGAAAACCCGAGACATACCTCACGAATTTATGCGATTAGTATGAATTCTGTGCATCGCAAAGTGTGTAATGGTGAGATACCTTGAAAAACAAACGTGATCACTATTAATAAAGAAGAAAGCCGGTGATATTTGTGGAACAGGCAATCAGGGAGGCGATATTTTCCGGATTCTGCAGGACGTATAATCAGGCACAGACAGTGACCTGTGAGTTCACAGAGACGGAAGAAGGACTCGAACTGACCGAAGTGGACTGTGGATATAGACGGTGCATCCATCGGGGCAGCTGTGAAGTGGCCAGGCAGATCCGTCAGATGGAAGAGGATCACAAAAAGGAGTAAAGGGGAAACAAATGGTAAAACTGAATAAGAAAATCAGGAGATATCTGGCTCTGGTTCTATGCCTCAGTATCTTGCTTGTACCTGTAGAGGGTTATGCGGCGAAGAATAATCAGAGCACAAACCAGCGGGTGAGAACCACAACGACAGCAGCAGGCTGGGTGTCCAGCGGCGGCCGATGGTGGTATCGAAATGCAGATGGGAGTTATCCGAAGAGTACCTGGAAACTGATCAACGGTTCATGGTATTACTTTGAATCTGATGGATGGATGGCGACTGGCTGGAAAAAACTGGGCGGCGAATGGTATTATCTTACATCCAGTGGAGCGATGGCTACCGGATGGGTGAAACTGAATGGGAAATATTATTTCATGAACGGTTCCGGTGTGATGCAGCATGATACCTGGGTGGATAATGGTGTCTACTATGTGAACAGCGATGGTGTCTGGGTGGAAGGAAAGACTTCCCAGAACAGAGTAGAAAGCAGTCGGACAGATTCCGCAGCAGGATGGGTGTCCGGTGGCGGCCGATGGTGGTATCGGGAAGCAGATGGTTCCTATCCGAGAAACAGCTGGAAAGTAATCAATGGTTCCTGGTATTATTTTGACGGCAGTGGCTGGATGGTAACCGGCTGGCTAAAACGCGCAAGCAGCTGGTATTATCTGGAGCCGGGCAACGGTAACATGGTAACGGGCTGGAGAAAAATCGGAAGTACCTGGTATTATCTGAATCCGGGAAATGGCGATATGGCAACGGGCTGGACAACCATTGGAGGAACCCGATATTACATGAATCAGGATGGAGCCATGGTAGAAGGCTGGTCACAGCAAAATGGAACCTGGTATTACCTGAAACCGGGCAGCGGAAACATCGCAACCGGATGGTTAAAACTGGGTGCAACCTGGTATTATCTGGCGAGTGACGGAAAGATGCTGACAGGTTTCCAGAACATTGGTGGATCCAAGTATTATCTGAATACAGGCAGTGGAGCCATGGCAGTAGGCTGGTTGCAACTGGGCAGTGACTGGTATTATATGAACGGCAGCGGTGCCATGCTGACAGGCTGGCAGAAAATCGGAAGTACCTGGTATTATCTGAATCCGACGACCGGTAAGATGGCAACAGGCTGGACAACCGTTGGTGGAAGTAAATATTATATGAACGGCAGCGGTGCCATGCTGACGGACTGGCAGAATATTGACGGTTCAGAGTATTATTTTTACAGCAGTGGCGCTATGGCGGTAAGTACAGTCATCGGCGGTGTTGAAATTGGAGCAGATGGAAAAGCATCGAGAACAGAAAGTCAGGCGATTGGGACTCTGACCAAGTTTTTGAAAACAATGATTCAGCCGGTAGGTAACACCCTGTATGTATGGGGTGGCGGTCATGACGCCTGGACAGACGGAGACGGACTGCGTATCGGTATGAACCCGAAGTGGGAACAGTTCTATAACCAGCAGGGAGCTTCGTATAATTATACGAAACATCGATATGAGTATCAGAATGGTCTGGACTGTTCCGGTCTGGTCAGCTGGGCTGTCTACAATACATATAATACGAAATCAAATCAGAAAGAAACGGCATACAGTTCAACATCTACCGGATTTCCGGCTTATCTGACCAACAAAGGTTTTGGATCGCACGGAAAAGTTTCCGGTGGAACATTTACACCTGGTGACGTGGTAAGTATGACCGGTCATGTGTGGGTTGTTCTTGGCATGTGTTCGGATGGAAGTCTGGTGATCGTTCATGCGACGCCACCGGTAGTTCAGATCAGCGGTACGGTCAATACAGCAGGAAGCACGAACAGTGAGGCTGTAAAACTGGCAAATGCATATATGAAGAAATATTATTCAGATGCAGCCGGCAAATATAATCTGTGTATCGCAAGCAAAGCATATGTGAATAACGTAGACCGTTTCCATTGGTCCTCCAGCAGTATGAGAGATCCGGATGGACTGCGTAATATGACGGCAGCACAGGTACTTGAAAAATTGATTGGACCGCAATAAGAAAAATGCAAAGAAAGGCTGTCGGGAAATAGACAGTTCTAAGTTTGGGAGGGTGTGACTCATACCGAGGCACACCCTCTCAAACTTTTTATCATACAAAGAAAAAAGATGGCTGACGACAACCATCTTTCTCTCCATTTATTGAGATGAGTTTAGCATTGAGGGGTTGCAGGAAAAATGGTTTTGTGTTAATATGTTAAGGAATGTAAAGAGAATATTTCGTAAATATTACAAGAATATATAACACAATGCAAAACAATAAAAGGAGAAATGTATGAAAAAAAGAATCCTTTGTTTAACATTAGGATTAATGCTGACAATTTCACAGGCAGTACCTGCCGGTGCTGCATCCAGAAAAGATCAGTTAAAACAGGATAAGGCAGCAGCACAGAGTCAGCTTGCAGCACAGGAGTCCAAAATCAATAATCTGGAAGACCAGAAACAGACTCTCTCCGCTGAGATCGATCAGTTGGATTCTGATCTGGTAAATATTATGGTTGAGATTGAGATTCTGGATGGTGAGTTATCCGATAAAGAAGCGCAGATCGAGCAGACCAAAGCAGATCTGGCAGTGGCAGAAGAAAATAAACAGAAACAGTATGAAGCCATGAAGAAGAGAATCCAGTATCTGTATGAAAAGGGTGGAGATGATGCATGGGCACAGATGCTGTTCCAGGCATCGGACTTTACCAGTCTTCTGAACCAGGCAGAATATGTACAGCAGATGTATGACAGCGACAGAAACAGTCTGGAAGAGTTCAAAGAGACTGTACAGCAGGTAAAAGACCTTGGGGATCAGCTGGACAGCGAGAAAGCAGAACTGGAAGAGATGAACCAGGAGTATCAGAATCGTCAGGCGAGTATGCAGACCCAGCTGGAAGAAAAGAAAGCAACTTCCAGTGATTATGATGCACAGATCGCACAGGCGCAGAACCAGGCTGCACAGTACACGGAACTGATTCGTCAGCAGAATGCTGAGATTCAGAAAATTGAAGAAGAAGAGAAAAAAGCAGCGGAAGAGGCAGCAAGAAAAGCGGCCGAGGAAGCAGCTAAGAAGGCAGCAGCAGAAGAAGCTGCAAAGAAAGCACAGGAAGAAGCAAACAAAAAAGCAGCAGATGAGGCAGCAAAGAAAGCAGCAGAAGCAAGCAAGAAATCTTCCTCGGCTTCCGGCAGTAATACAGGTTCCGGTTCTTCAACGAGCAATAAATCTAATAGCAATACAAGCAGTAACAATGCAAGCAGCAACAATACAGGCAGCAGCTCAAGTGCAACAACATCCAAGAACAACGGAAGCTCTTCTTCCAGTTCATCAGGAAGCTCAGGCAGCAGCGTATCATATAACCCGACAGGACAGTCCGTTGTTAATTACGCATGCCAGTTTGTTGGCAATCCTTATGTATGGGGTGGTACAAGCCTGACAAACGGTGCTGACTGTTCCGGATTTATCATGAGTATATATGCAAAGTTTGGTGTATCCCTTCCGCATTCCTCCGGAGCAATGGCAGGCTGTGGTCGTGGAGTTTCCTACTCTGAGGCAATGCCTGGAGATATTATCTGCTACGCAGGTCATGTAGCAATCTACATGGGCGGTGGACAGATTGTACATGCAAGTAACGCAAAAGACGGTATTAAGATCAGCGGAAACGCTGCGTACAGACCGATCGTTGCAGTTCGCCGTGTGCTGTAATTAGAACAATAGTAACAATTATGAGAGTCATATCTGAAAAAGATATGGCTCTTTTTTTGTTCAATAATCTATTCCGCTTTAACGTGGCATTTTATTGTAGTTCCGAATTTGACAAAATAGATGATGCAATCAACACAAAAGAACGAGCCGATAGAAAAAAGAATCGTTATAATTAGAACAAAAGAGACTGAGACAGTCTGTATGCAGACGGAACAGGATACATTGCCGGAAGGAGGTAGATAATGAAGAATCGAAAAAAACAGCTTATGAAGATTGGAGCTGTCACAGCGGTGATTGCAGTTGCAGGAATTGCCGGCGGAGCCGTCATATACAAGTGTGCCAATCGATTCGATCTGACTGTAGCCGGTGATCCGATCAGTAAGGAAGAGTATGTGAACTGCATGAATTCCGTGGAATATGATACAAAGATGCAGATCCAACAGGATTATGATGCCGTATACGGAACGGATTTCTGGGAAAAGCAATACGACGGACAATACGGCTATGAGATCCTCACCCGGAATACAGTAGAACAGTTAAAATACATCCATGCAGTATATGATCTTGCCGAAGAAAACGGAGATGTAGCAGACAGCAGCTATGAGGCTCTGGAAAAACGCTGGAAGGATGGTAATGCGGAGCGAGGCGAGAAAGTAAAAAAAGGTGAAGTGATCTACGGACTGAAAGAGTATACCTTTCAGCTGTATCTGGACTATGAGCTCAGTACTCTGAAAGAGAAATACTGTAACGATACATCCCGGGAGGGAATGCAACTGACGGAAGACGAGGTTCTTCAGCACTACCGGAGTCGCAACTGGATATTTGGAGGCAGCGAAGAAAACGCTGACCTGGAGACAGCAAGAATAGCAGTCGAAAGAGAACTGCGTGAACAGAAATACGATGATATGATCACGCAGCGTGAAAACGGTTCTCAGGTGGAAGGAAACATGAAAGATGTGAACCGATACACCTTGAAGAATATACAATAATGGAAGGAGAAAAGGTATGAAGAAAAGATGGATGAGCGGTACGTTAGCACTTCTGCTTGCAGGAACAACAGTCGCATCAATGATGCCGGCAGTATCTGTTAAAGCTGAGGGGAATACCGCAACCGGAACAACATATTATGTTGATTCCAAAGAGGGAAAAAATAGCAATGATGGAACAGCAGAAAACAAGGCGTTCCAGACACTTGACAAAGTAAATGAACTGAACCTTGAGCCGGGAGATACAGTTCTTCTGAAAAAGGGATCTGTATTTGAGGATCAGGCTCTTAAGTTTACAAAAGAGGATAGCGGTACTGTAGAAGCACCGGTAAAAATATCTACTTATGGCGAGGGAAGCAGACCGCAGATCAATACAAATGGTCATGGCTTATGGGAGTTAAACTATGGTACTCCGCTGGATAACCAGAACCATAAATGGAAAGGTACTGTATCTTCCAGTATTTTAATTGAAGATGCTGAATACCTTGAAATCGAAGGTCTTGAGCTGACAAACGACAGAAACAGTGCAACCGATACCGAAAAAGATAAAGCGTATAATGATGCATATGCAATGGATCGAACCGGTGTTGCCGGAGTTGCAAAGGACAATGGAACTGTAGATCATATCGTATTGAATGATCTTTATATCCATGATGTAACAGGAAACGTTTATAACAAGCATATGACAAACGGTGGTATCTACTTCATCGTTGAAAAACCAACGAATGAAGGCAAAACAGGAATTGCAAGATATAATGATGTCCAGATTAGAAACTGTTCTCTGAATAAGGTAAACCGTTGGGGAATTGCAGTAGGATATACCTATCAGTGGGGACAGTTCCAAACAGCTGAACTTCCGGATGCAACGATGGCAAAATATGGTTCCTCCAATGTTGTGATCGAGAACAACTACCTGAACCATGTAGGTGGAGATGCCATCACAACCATGTATCTGGACAGACCGATGGTTCAGTACAATGTATCAGAGAACGCAGCTGAACAGATTAATACAACAGACTACTCAAAGAATCAGCCAAGTCTGGATGCAAATGGTAATGTAAACGGTACGCAGGGCGTTGGAGCAGGACGTGTGGCAGCAGGTATCTGGCCATGGAAATGTAAAAATGCGATTTTCCAGTATAACGAATGTTTTACAACCTTGAATGCGTCAAGAGGTAACGGCGACGGACAGCCTTGGGATGCTGACTATGGTGATGGAACAAACTATCAGTACAACTACAGTCATGGCAATACAGCAAGCACCATCATGTTCTGTGGTCCGGAGTCCATCAACAATACATTCCGTTATAATATCAGCCAGTATGAAGATATGGGTCCTCTGGATCCGGCAGGTAATACAGGAAACTGTCAGGTTTACAACAACACATTCTATATCAAAGAAGGTCTTGATACAATCTGGAGTACAGTTCACCGGAATAATGGTCCGGTAGATATGGAAAATAATATTTTCTATTTTGCAAGTAAAACACCAGTTAAAGTAAGAGATTGGAATCCTGAAAATGCAGGGAATAAGACTTACAGCAATAATTTATATTACAATATAACGAACCTTCCGAACGATGCAGCTGCTGTAAAAGTAGACGCAAACACAAACACAAAAGTACTTGTTGATCCAGGTTCCGGTCCGAGAGCAGTAGCAGAAGACAATAGTGCAAGAAAACATGAAGATCCAACCGCTACAACAGTATTTGACGGATACAAGCTTGCAGAAAACTCTCCTGCAATCAATGCCGGTAAAGTCGTAGTTGACAGAAATGGTTATAGCATCGATCACGATTTCTTCGGACATGCAATCACAGCAGTACCGGAGATCGGAGCAGCAGAAAGTGATGTAGTGGCAGCACTTGTACTGAGATCCAATGTGTATACTGTTTCCGAAAGAAATGTAAGTGATCTTCCGAAAAATACAACAGTAGAGGATTTCCTTAATAATGTCATCGTCGATACAGGCGTTACAGTTACTATTAAAGAAGGCGAGACAGAACTTATAGGAACAGACATCGTAAAAGGTGGAGCAACGATCACTCTTTCTTATGAAGGAATGAAAAGTGTAACTTACACAGTAGTTGCAAGCTCTGATAAAGAACTGAAAGGATGTTTCTACGAAGTTAAGGGATCAGAAGTACGAGTTCCTTACACAGAGAAAAACCCGACAACAGTAAAGGAAATGAAGGCGAATATCACTGTAGCAGACACAGCAACAGTTTCCGTATTAAACGGTGGAGCAGAACTGGAAGATGCCGATACAGTTGCAGCTGGAATGATACTTCGCATCACTGCGGAAGACGACACAACAAATGAGTTTGAGATCACACAGAAAAACGAATACAACTGGACGTTTGATTTTGTAAGAGGACAGCAGGGAAATGTATGGTTCGGACAGATAAAGGACAGCTCCAGCGACTGGACCAATATGACAACTATCGATTCGGACGGATGGCCAAACTGGGCGACTCATAAATATTATGGTCCTGGTATTGATGCACCACAGAACACAAATACAACAACTGATCCAACAGTTCATGGTCTGCTTTCCGCACCGCCGAACACAGATATCTCTACAGCAATGGCATATAGAGTACCGAAGAGTGGAACAGTATCATTCAAAATCAGAGATGACGAGCCATATCTTCGTCAGGATGGAAATAAAAATGGAACAGTTACCTTGAGTCTTTATGTGAATGGTGAAGAAAAGAAGAGCTTAACACTTGAAACCAGTAGACAGAAAGTTGGAAAATGGGAACAGCCTGTAGAAATCGCAGTAAGCCGTGGCGACATGATTCGTGTGGTAACTAAGTGTATTGGTAACCCAAGCAGACCATCCGTTCACGTTACCCCAATCATCACTTATGTAGATACAACAGCACCGACAGCACCAACAGATGTAACAGCAACAGATATTACAACAACAACAGCAAAAGTTACCTGGGCAGCATCTACAGATAATGTAGGCGTGGCAGGATACAATGTATACTTAAATGATTCTGATACTCCTGTAAACGGCGGAACACTTGTAACAGGAACAGAATATGTACTGGAAAGTCTTACAGCAGGAACAGGATATACAGTAACTGTAAAAGCAGTTAATGCAGCTGGTAAGGTTTCAGAAGGAGCTGTACATACATTTACAACAAAAAATGCGGCAGATACAGAAGCGCCGACAGCACCGGGAAATGTAGCAGTGACAGGTGTTACAACAACAACAGCCAAAGTTACCTGGAGCGAAACAACAGACAATATAGGAGTAGTTGGATATAACGTATACTTAAATGAAGCAAAAGTAAATGAAACACTTATAACAACTACCGAATATGATTTAACTGCTCTTACAGAAGAGACAAATTATTCAGTAAGAGTAACTGCGGTGGATGCAGCAGAAAATGAATCTGAGAAATCTGAAGCAGCTACATTTACAACACCAAAAACACAGGATACCGAAGCACCATCTGTACCGGCAGGTGTAGCAGCATCAGACGTGACACAGACAGGAGCAAAGATTACCTGGACAGCATCTGCAGATAATATAGGAGTAGCCGGATATAACGTATATCTGGGTGAATCCAGAGTAAACACTTCACCTGTAACGGTTACAGAATATGATTTAACCGGACTTACAGCAAGTACAGAATATACAGTAACAGTAAGTGCAGTGGATGCAGCAGGAAACGAATCCGCAAGATCTGAAGCAGCTAGATTTACAACATTAGAGGCGGAAGAAGAGAACGATAATGAAGCACCATCTGTACCGGCAGGTGTAACAGCATCAGACGTGACACAGACAGGAGCAAAGATTACCTGGACAGCAGCTGAAGATAATATAGGAGTAGCCGGATATAATGTATATGTAGATGAAACAAAAGTAAATACGGACAAGCTGGTGGAAGGTTTGGAACTTGAACTGACAGGTCTTACTCCGGATACAGAATACACAGTAACCGTAAGTGCAGTGGATGCAGCGAAAAATGAATCAGAAAGATCTGCAGCATTCAAATTTACAACACGTAAAAATGAGGAGGAAAAACCATCCGCTCCTACGAAGGTAAAAGTATCTGAAATTACTCATACCACAGCAATCGTTACCTGGGAACCGGCTGCGGAAAGAGCAGCAGTAGCCGGATACAATGTATATCTGGATGGTAAAATAGATAATGAATCACCTGTAAAAGGAACAGAGTACAAGCTGACTGGCCTTAAAGTAGGTACTCAGTACAATGTAGCCGTAACAGTAGTGGATGCAGATGGTATGGAGTCTGACAGAACAGAAGAAGTAGAAGATACATTTATAACAAAGGCAGATAAAGAAAAACTGCAGGAAACTGCAAAAGATGCAGACAAAGCTCTGGAGAACAAAGATAAATACACAGAGGAATCTCTGAAAAATCTGGAGGAAGTCTACAAAAAGTATCAGGAAGTACTGAATGGTGACAATGTAACTCAGGAAGAGGTAGAAAAAGCAAATGACGAAATCAAAAAAGCTTTCGATGAACTGAAAGCAAAAGACGATGGCAAGAAGGATGACGGCAAAAAAGACGACGGAAAACAGGATGATGGAAAACAGGACGATGGAAAGAAGGAAGATCCAAAGAAAGATCCGACTCCTACTCCGGGACCTGTAACACCAACCCCAACTACAACCCCAACTACAACACCAACCCCGAGCACCACACCGCAGTCAGGCGCAAAACCTGCAGCACCTTCCGGCAATACCAACACAGGAAGCACCAATGCAGGTGGAACAACCACAGGCAGCACATCTACAACTAAAGTTGCAAAAACAGGCGATACAGCCAATGCAGCAGCCTGGTTATTTACCCTGGCAGCATCTGCAGTTGCAGGAACTGTTATTGTAAAACGTAAAAGAGAGGATTAAGAATGTCCCACTCTTGAAGGATACAAGGATAAAAATAAGTAATTAAAACAGACAGGAATCAGAAAACACTGATTCCTGTCTGTAACATCCAACAAAAAGGAGAAAAAAATGAGGAAAAAGACCCTTTCAGCATTTCTGGGATTGGTTCTTGGCGCTTCTACCATATTAGGCTCTATCGGTGCAAACCCTGTACCGGTATCCGCAGGAACGGATGGAATAACCGACAGCGAATGCACAACCACTGGAACTGCAGAACCGGCATCAGACGAAGTTGTACCGGACGCGAACCAGTACAAATATCAGAAAGATGAACTGGCAGCATTCTGCCATTTCGGCCCGAATACATTTAATGAAATTGAGTGGGGAGAACATTACGGAAACAAAGCACCGAACGAAATCTTTACATTGAAAGATAACTTTGATGCAGACACACTGGTAAGCACATTAAAGAATGCAGGATTTAAGAAAATTATTGTAACAGCAAAACATCACGATGGTTTCTGTATCTGGCCGAGTGCATATACAGACTATGATGCAGAGGCAGCAGGGTATAAAGGAGATATTCTTGAGGAGATATCTACTGCGTGTACAAACTATAATATGGACATGGGACTTTACCTGTCTCCATGGGATATTCATGAGCCATCTTACGGATATTATGATGCCAATGGAAAACCGACAAGCAAGGAAAATGACGTATTAGATTATAATAAATATTATAACAATCAGTTAGAAGAAATTCTTGGAAATCCAAAGTACGGCAATAACGGACATTTTGTTGAAGTATGGATGGATGGAGCCAAAGGAAGCGGTGCCAATGCACAGGACTATGAGTTTACAAAATGGTTTGATACAATCCAGAAACACCAGGGAAAACAGGCAGGCAAGGATGCTGACTGTATGTTATTCGGAGCTCAGGCATATACAACCGTTCGCTGGATCGGAAATGAAGACGGTGTGGCTTTTGAGGATACCTGGGCAAAGTCAAATGTCAATTATGACAATAATACTATTGATAGCAATGGAAGTACACCTTATTCCAAAGGATATGAAAATGGTAATAAATGGACAGTTCCGGAGTGTGACGGACGTATTACATCCGGATGGTTCTGGGGAACCCAAAAATGTACTCCGAAGACAGTTGCACAGCTTGCAAACATGTATTTTGATTCTGTAGGACACAATGCAACTATGCTTCTGAATGTACCGCCAAACAACAAAGGTACAGTAGATCAGCCGATCCTGAACAGAATAAGAGAATTCGGTCAGAATGTGGAAGAGTCTTTCAGAACCAATCTGGCAAAAGCAGAAGGAACCACAATTGTAGCATCTGATGTTCGTGGAAAAGATGCTGCATTCAAACCGGGAAATGTAGTAGATGGAAATGATGCCACATACTGGACAACAAATGATGGTACAACAAGCGGAAGTCTGACCATTAAATGGAATACAGCGAAGAAGTTTGATGTGGTTTCATTCGAAGAAGCAATTCAGAAAGGACAGCACATCAACAGTTATAAAGTTGAGTACAAAGCATCTGACGATGCACAGTGGCAGACACTGAAAAGTGGAGTAACTGTTGGTGCAAAGAGACTGGTTAGAACTGCACCGGTAGCAGCAACTCAGGTTAAGATCACAGTAGGAACAACCGATGGAAAAGTTCCGATGTTAAGTGAAGTTGGTGTATACAAAGCAAGCGAAGGATTCCAGCTGGCAGGAGCAGCGCCGGAAGGTATGGTAACAACCAGCGTTAATGATAATAGTTTTACATTCAGCACAGGTTGGAATCCACAGACAGGCAGCCAGTATATCAACGGACAGAATACCTGGTCCAATAGAGCTGGCGCAAACTTTACTTATGAGTTCCACGGAACAAAAGTATACCTGATGGGAACAACAGACCCGGGTCATGGTGCCGCTGATGTTTATATTGATAATCAGTTGGTAGAAACGATCAATACACATGCGGAAAGCAGATCTACAGGAGCAAAGATCTTTGTATCCGGTGATCTGGAAGATGGCGATCACACATTAAAGCTTGTAGCAAAAACAAATGCAGCAATCGGTGTGGAAGCAGCTTACGTAATCAACAACGGTGGCGTTGGAATGATTGAACTTGAAGATTCTGCATATACAATGAATGAAGAGTCTTCACTGAATGTAAAAATCAAACGTGTAGGTGGAACAAAAGGAACCATCACAGCTAAGATCCAGCCAAACCCGGGAAGTGCAATTCAGGATGATTTTAATACAGAATTAGCCCCGGTAGTTACTCTGAATGATGGACAAGCTGAAGTAACTGTTAAAGCAGCAGAGACAAGACGTAATACGAACATGACCGGCGATCGTGTATTTTCTATTGAACTGACAGAGAAAACACCGGACAATGCAATCATTGGTTTCAACAGTTCTGCAAGAATCACAATCAAAGATGCAGATGGTATTACAAAAGAAAAACTGAACACTTTAATTACTCAGTCTCCTGACGAAGCACAGGAAAATCTGTACATGGAAGAAGGCTGGAGTGCATATGCAGAAGCACTGGAAGCAGCAAGAGCAGTTGTCGAAAACGAAGAAGCAACAGAAGCAACTATCAGAAATGCATACATAGCACTGGAAAATGCAAAGAATGCACTTGTAGCACGTGAGAAATATACAGAAACTGACAGATTCAAATTCCCATGGAAACCGGGAACAACTGCTAAGCTGGAGGCGGAATTTGCGACAGAATTAAATAATAGCAACGAATCAGATTCCGATCCGGATTGGCCGATGAAGATTGCGGATAACAACGATGCAAGCAATGGAAAATTTGTCACAGATATGGCATTCAAGGATGTCCTGAAATATGCATATCACGCAGACAAAGCCGGCACCTACCATGTGGTCATGAGATATCGCAGTGGATCTGAGGTAAGTGCAAAAAATGGTATCAAAATCACAGAAGCGCAAAGCAAAATTACAGAAAAAACAATTGAAGTCAACCCGACAAAAGAAGGGAGAAATGTTGTTTTTGGAGAAGTAGAATTCAATATTGAAGTAACTACACCAGGCGATGGAATGATCTCTATTACAGCACCGAATACCAATAAAGGGCCTGGAATTGACTACTTCATTATCAGCCCGTTGAATGTTCCAGTAGATTCATTTGAAATCACAGCTACAGCAGGTGAAGGTGGAACCATCACAGCCGAAGGTCTTGCAGAAGGTAAAGTAGCTGTTCCGGAAGATGAAAGTGCAACATTTACAATCACTCCGAATGCAGGATATGAGATTGCAGACGTAAAAGTGGATGGAACATCGGTAGGAAAGAAAACTACTTATACATTCGATCGCGTAGACAGCACTCATACAATCGAAGCAACATTTGCATTTACGAACTATACAGCAGAAAATCCATTTGTATTCCCGGGGGAAAAGGGAGTGACCAAGACCCTGGAAGCAGAGCATGCTACAGAACTGATCAATAGCAACGATTCAGATTCGGATCCGGACTGGCCGCTTACTATTACTTCTGAAGACTGGGCAAGTAATGGAAAATTCCTGAACTGTATGGCATACAAAGATTATGCAAAATATGCTTATACAGCAGCAGTTCCCGGAACTTACACAGTAACAGGTACTTACCGTGCCGGAGCGTTAAACAAACTTGCGATTTCTGAAGCGGACAATAAGATTGAAGCAGCTCAGGTTGATTGCCCGTCAACTAAAGAAGGCAACGCACTTACTGTGAAGACATTCACGCTGGATATCAAAGTGACAACAGAAGGAGCAGGAACCCTGATCCTTACAGCACCGGATACAAACAAAGCTCCACAGCTGGACAAACTGGATATCGTGCTGAAGAGAACTGCAGACGAAGCAGATCTTACAGAACTGAAGGAGGTACTTAAAACTGCAAGAGAAAAACTTGCAGAGGAAAATGCATATACACCAGTATCCAGGGGAGAACTTGAAACTGCAGTAAATGCAGCTCAGGAAGTTTATGATAAAGCAGGCGTTACCCAGGATGAAGTAAATACTGCAAAAGCAAATGTAGAAGCTAAGATTGCTGCACTGGTAAAGAAAGCAGATAAATCTGCACTGATCAATGCAATTAAACTTGCAAATGTCAAAACAACGCAAGAGGACAAATACACAGCTGAATCCAGAGAAGTTCTTAAACAGGTGATAGATGCAGCAGCTGAGGTAGTGAATGACGAAAATGCGACACAGGAAATGGTAGATGTTCAGACAGCCGCTGTAAAAGATGCCGAAGCTAAATTAGTAGCAATCAAAGTACCGGTTAACAAATCAGGACTGGAAACTCTTGTTTATCAGGCAAAAGAGACTGTGAAAGAGACAGAAACCTATACCGTAGAATCTCTGCAGGCTCTTCAGGCAGCCATTGAAGCAGCTCAGGCAGTACTGGATGATCCAGCAGCAACACAGGAAGAAGTAAATGCTCAGACTGATGCGTTAAATGCTGCAATTGCTGCATTAGTTGAAAAACCAGTAGTCGACAAAACAAAACTGCAGACAGCAGTTGCTGATGCAAATGAATTTGCAGCAAGCGATGAAAACAAAGAGAAATATACAGAAGATTCCTGGAAAACTCTTGAGGAAGCCATTACGGTAGCACAGGCCGTTCTGAATAAACCGGAAGCAACACAGGAAGAAGTAAACGATGCTTTAAAAGCTTTAACAGATGCAAAAGAAAATCTGAAAACAAAAGAACCTTCTGTTGAAAAACCGGAGAAATCCGAACTTCAAGAAACTGTGAATGATGCGAAAGCATTTGTTGAAGGATTAGAAAATCAGGAAATGTATACGGAAGAGTCTTTGAATGCCCTTAAAGAAGCAATTGCAATGGCAGAGGAAGTGCTGGCTTCTGAAACTGCAACGCAGGATGATATTAATGCTGCAATGCGGAAAGTAAGAACAGCAAGAGGAAACCTGGCACTGAAGGAAACTGCAGTTGATACAGAAGCTCTTAAAAATGCTATTGCAAAAGCAAGAGAACTTGCTAATGACACAGCAACTTATACAGAAGAGTCTCGGGCAGCTCTTAATGCAGCTGTCGACGCAGCACAGAAAGTACTTGAGGATGCAAACGCAACACAGGAAACTGTAGATAAACAGACAGAAGCTGTAGAAGCAGCAATAAAAGTACTTGTAAAAATCAAAGTACCGGCTGAAACAGATAAACTGAAAGAAGCTGTTAAAGAAGCTGAAAAACTTGTAAAAGATACAGAGAAATATACAGAAGAATCCCTGAAAGCTCTTAGAGATGCAATTGCATTAGCACAGGAAGTACTTGAGGATACAAACGCAACACAGGAAACTGTGGATAAAGCGCTGGAAGCTGTAAATGCAGCAAAAGAAGCTCTGGTAGAGGTAGGAAATCTGAGAAATGTTGTTGATGAAGCAGCAAAACTGACAGGCGAAACCGATAAGTACACCGAAGATTCTGTGAAAGCTCTCCAGGCAGCCATTGACGAAGCCGAGAAAGTACTTGGTAATCCGAAAGCAACTAAGGATGAAGTGGCTACTGCTTTAAATGCTGTAAACAAGGCAAAAGAAGAACTGAAAGTAAAAGAAGCAGATAAGAAAGACGAAGAACCTAAAAAAGAAGAACCTAAAAAAGAAGAACCTAAGAAAGATCCAACAAACGAGAACATCAACAACGGTTCCACAAATGGTGGCACTAACAATGGAACTTCCAACACAGGTTCCGGAAACAATGGAAGCAATGGAAACACCAATACACCTTCCGGAACAACAACTGTAAGCGGAAACAATAACTCCGTAAAAGCAGCCAAAACCGGAGATACAACCAATGTAGCCGGACTGGTAGTTCTTTGCCTGGCAGCTGTAGTTGTTATGGTTATGGTAAAGAAAAAAAGAGCTCACTAATTCCGATTAGAAAGCTTGTAGCTGTGACAGTACTAAGCAGTTACGAAAAATTTGTAAGCAGGCATTAACCGATCGTTTCGGATGCAGAACTTAGGTTTGCATCCGAAGGATCCTGGATTATTTGGCAAATAGAAAAAAGATGGAGTAGATATGTTTGCATTTATAATTATTTTAACAACTATGATAATTTTGGCTTGTGCTTTTGGGGCTTTCTGTTTGTGTAAAGAATCCATTAACTGGAGAAGCGAACAGATGGGGTATGATCTGGAAGAGAGTCTGAAAAGCCTAAAGAAAAAGAATGCAGGTATGCCGGAAATGGAACATACAGGCAGCAAGGCATAAAAATAACGCCATCGGATATCATATCCGGTGGCGTTATTTTTATGCAATTAACAGAACCTGCGAAATCATACTTTAGAATATCAAAATGCCATTATCGAAGGGAATATTATTGACTTCGATAATGGCATTGAATCGTTAACTAAATTGCCTTCCTGTACTGGGATGGTGCCTCATTGATGATATTCATAAACACTTTCGAGTAATGCTGGGAGTCTGTAAAACCTACCTGCAGAGCAATCTCCGTCAGCGTCAGACTGGGAGTCTGCATAAGCTGGATGGAACGGTTGATGCGGTAAATATTAATATAGTTTGATAATGTCACTCCCATATAGCTTTTGAAAAGCTTACTCAGATAGCGGACAGAGATCTGTAATTGCTGAGCGATATCTTCCTGTAAGATCTTGGTATTATAGTGTTCATGAATATAATTCAGTGCATAAGCTACGTAACTGTTCTTCAGCTTGGGATCAGCGTATTCCTGTACCGGATTCGTATGATCGAGAATATAGAGCATCAGATTCATCATGGAAACATTAAGATTGGCAGCTGTAAACATACTTTCATAAGAAGCATGCAAGTCAATAAGCTTCTGAAGATGATCGTCAATCACAGCATCCGATCTGAGCCTGTAGTAAAAATGCGAAGAAAACAGTATGGCATGAAGAAGGGTAATCGGGAAAATCCCGTCATCTTCAAGCACAACAGTGGAAAACATATTCGGATCAAAATGAATATGCTGGAATTCGCAGTCTGAGGTATCATTCAAATAAAAGGAATGTACCACATCCGGCAGGATCATAATAAAATCACCTTCCGTGCAGTGAAGGGTCTCCGATTGAATATCCATATAGCATTCTCCGGAAAGTATCCGATAGATTTCAATGTTCGTATGCATATGTCGAATAAAGTTATAACCTGCTTTTCGATATTCGACAATCGCTCCGGTTAGAATCGAATCCGATAGTGTGATCTGGGCGGAGACTTCAGTTTTCCGTCGTGCGGAAGAAGAATCGGATGAAACCGAATGTGTAGCTGGTGTGTTTATAACGTTTTTTTTATTCATTATCTGCAAGCCTCCAAGTGTAAGTAAAGTCAATTTCTCACTATAAATTATTATAACAGAAAAAAGTAAAAATGCATAGAATAATAGAAAAAATATGTTTAATTTTTGGGGGGATTTGTAAAATAATTGAGCTTCCAAAAAGCAAAAAATTACATAATATGGAAGTTCACACTGATAAAGCAAGAAAGCACTGGTGAATATGACGAAACGGATATACACAGGTTAATCTTCGCTGGTGATATTCCGCAAGACGCTTTTTGTGAGCGAAGATCAAAGAAAAGCTGAGACATATCGCTAGAGCTTGTCTGAAAAATCATTTCCGCAATCTGCAAGCCCCACTTTGCGGTATATTTTACCCTCATTCGGTTGCCGTAGCCCGCTACGCCGCCCTCATTCGGATAAAATCTTCCACAAACTGGGACTCGCAGCTCACGAAAAGCCTTTTTCAAACACGCTCTAGAGAGTGTTACTGAGAAGGTCGAGAACAGTAATGCATCTGGGTAAAAATCTGGTAAGGAAAGAACTGTGAAGAGGAAGAAACTGAACAATTACATGAAAAAGATAAAAAATTTCTCGACATCAGAGAAAAATATGAGAAAATATGTACAATAAGAAAATCAAGAATTGACAATGAAACGGAATAAAGTTTATACTATCGAAAGTTAGAAAGGACTAATAAGAGGTTAATAAATGAAATTAAAAAAAGTATTGCTGGTCTGTCTGATTCCTGCATTTGTCATCAGCGGATGTGGGAAAACAACGAAAGATGAGACAGGAAATATAACGAAACAGGAAACCACTGCAGAAGAATCTGCGCAGGATGAGCAGGAGACGGGAAACACAGAGACAGAAGCATCCGGCAAAGATCCGAACGAGAAAACGGAAGAAGCGTCCAGGGATCTCTTTGCCATGGATACCTATATGACACTGACTGCATATGGGGAGCATGCTCAGGAGGCAGTTGACAAGGCGGCAGAGAGAGTGGAAGCTCTGGATGCCTTTCTCTCCACCGGAGATGAGAACAGTGAGATCTATCAGCTGAATCAGAAAGGAGAGGCAACACTTTCTGAGGATGGCGGATATCTGGTGGAGCGGGCACTGGAACTGTACAAGAAGACAGATGGTGCTTTTGATATTGCGATTTACCCGGTGATGCAGGCATGGGGATTTCCGACACAGGAGTATCATGTGCCGGATGATGCGACACTGAAAGAAAAGCTGATCCTTGCCGATGCGTCCAAAGTGAATTACGACAAAGACACAAGAAAAATCTCTTTTGACCGGGATGGCATGGAGATCGATCTGGGTGGGATCGCAAAGGGATATACCTCTGCTCAGATCATGCAGATCTATCAGGACTGCGGTGTGACAAGCGGGCTTGTAAACCTCGGTGGAAACGTACAGGCACTGGGATGTAAAACAGATGGCAGCAAATGGAAAGTAGCGATCCAGAGCCCGGATGATACGGAAGATTATCTCGGTATTCTGGAGATTGAAAATCAGGCGGTGATCACATCCGGTGGTTATGAACGTTATTTTGAGGAAGATGGCGTGACATATCATCATATTATTGACCCGGCTACCGGATATCCGGCAGACAGCGGGCTGATCTCTGTAACGATCGTCAGCGATGACGGAACCCTGGCAGATGGGCTTTCCACTTCTTTATTTATCATGGGAGAAGAGAAAGCGGCACAGTTCTGGAAGGAAAACAGTAAGGAATTTGAGACGATCATGGAAACTGCAGATGGAAAGCTGTATGTGACAGAAGGAATCGCCGACAGTCTGACTACGGATATGGATGTAACAGTGATTCATAAATAAAAGTTATGCGAAAATCCCTAAACATACAAGTACAAATGTGATCACAGAAGACGTTTAGATGCATTTTGGCTCGCCACCGGGAAGCCGCTGAACAGTTACAAAGTCAGTACATAAAAATACTCGAAAACAAAGGAGAGAAAGCAGATGGACATCAGAGAAATGCTGGAAAAATGCAAACCCTTTGCCCCGGTTGTTTCCGCTGCGGTTGTGGCGGCATGTGTGGCAGGATCTTTATATGGATATAAAGTGCCGGTTTACGAGACGAAAGCGTCTGTGGAGGATACACAGGAGCAGGAGGATGAAGTACCGGTGGTAAAGACCAGCACGGAAGAAGAAACAAAAGAGGATGAAGCGGCAGAAGAAGAGGAACAGGCAAAGGGTTCCTTTGATCTGGAAGATGGTGTGTATCAGGGGAGTGGAACCGGATATCGGGGAAATATCACAGTAGCGGTTACGATCAAAGACAAACAGATCACATCCATCGAGATTTTGAGCGCTTCTGATGATGAACCGTTTTTCGGACGGGCGAAAGGTCTGATTGATCAGATTATTAAAAAGCAGAGTACAAAGGTAGATACGGTATCCGGTGCAACCTATAGTTCCCAAGGAATTATCAGTGCGGTAAAAAATGCATTGACTGGAGAAAAAGACAGTGGTACGACGGGTTCTTCACAGGAGGGAACTTCCGCAAGCCAGAGCCAGTCAACACCGGAGACAGTAGGAAGCGTACAGGAACCGGCAGCATATAAAGATGGAACCTATTATGGAACCGGAACAGGATTTGCTGGAAACCTGAAAGTAGAAGTTGTGATCAGCGGTGGAAAGATCAGTAATATTCAGATCGTGGAAACCAATGATGGAAGTGAATATATCCAGAAGGCTTCCGGGGTGATCAATCGGATCCTGGGTGCACAGAGTACTAATGGTATTGATACGGTATCCGGTGCAACCTTCAGTTCCAACGGAATCATTAAGGCGGTGCGGAATGCACTGAGCCAGGCAGCAGCAACAGAGAGTGTAGCTGCGGAAAACGGAGGAAACACCGGTTCTGATGGAACAAATACGGAAAACAAAGAAAATACAGAGAATAATACAACAGCGGCTAATGGAACACTCCCGTATAACGAGGGCGTCTACTATGGAACCGCAGAAGGATATAACGGAGATATCACCGTTGCTGTTGTGATCCAGGAAAAGACTTTGAAGGCAGTTCTGGTTATCGGAGAAGAGGATGACGATGCTTTCTTCGGCCGTGCCATGGATGTGGTCACACAGATGATGAAAAAACAGAGTACAGAGGTAGATACCGTATCCGGTGCTACTTATAGTTCCAAGGGACTGATCCAGGCGGTAAAGAATGCGCTGGAAGAAGCGAAACGTGTCACCAACGGAGAGACAGACACCGATGATGATAACAATGTAGTACAGCTGAATACCGAAGAAGTGGAAAAAGCAATCGATGCGGTCAACGAACTGAATGGCAGTGACTATACTTCTGCAAGCTGGGCAGTAGTAAAGGTTCGTCTGAAGGATGCCAGAAAGGTACTGAAAAACGCGACAGAACAGACGCAGCTTGATGAGGCGGCAGTGCAGTTAAATCAGGCAGTCACAGAACTGCAGATTTCCGATGGGACAAATGACGATCCGGAACCGGATCTTCCACCGGAAAGTACTTACATAGATGGTGTATATCCGGTAACTGTACTTTGTCTGCCGGATGCAAATATGGATTTTGAAGCATATAATCTGTTTGCACAGGTGACGATTCAGGATGATAAGATTATAAAAATTGATAATGTGTATGGAGACGGAGGATCCGGTAACGACAGCTACATTAATAAAGCGGTCAACGGAACATCAAGCAAGACGGGTGTGGTAAAACAGATTACGGAAAAAGGTAATCTGGATGGCATCGATACGGTATCCAGAGCGACCTGTACATCCCAGGCAATTATCGATGCATGCCAGCAGGCATTAAATAACGCAAAGAGGAAGTAAGAAACAAGAAAGAAAAGAGAACAGACAATGGGAGAATTTTTGACCAGAGCGATCAGTGTGGTGGCTGTCGTTGTCTGCCTGAACGGATATAACACGGTACTCGACAAAAGAGAACAGGCAGAAGAACAGCTCAGAGAGCAGCAGGCGGAACTGGAACAGGAACAGTCAGTCGATGTAGCAAAGGAAGGCACAATCACAGACGGTGCTTATAAAGACGGAACCTATACCGGAGAAGCACAGGGATTTGGCGGACCGGTGGATGTGGAAGTGATTGTTGAGAATGGAATGATTTCTGAGATTAATATCACATCGGCGCAAAAAGAGGATGGCGCTTATCTTTCTATGGCAGAGGATATTATTCCGACAATCCTTGAAGCACAGAGTGCAGAGGTAGATACCATCAGCGGTGCAACCTTCAGTTCCACCGGTATTAAAGAAGCGGTGGCACAGGCACTGGAAGAAGCAGCAAACCAGGAGGATTAAGACAGCAATTATGGATATACATAATCTAACAGCGAAAGAAAGAAAAAAAATACATACCTGGCTGCGGGCATTGATTCAGCTTCTTTATTTCATATTTATTCCATCTGTCTATACCGCAGCATTTGCGGGGGTAAAATACATTTTTACCCAGATAGGAGCAGGTGAGAAGGTTGCTATGACATCGTTTGTGACGGTGCTTCTGGTGATTTGTCTCTACACTATGGTATTTGGCAGATTCTTCTGTGGATTTGTCTGCGCGTTTGGCGCGTTTGGAGACGCACTGCATGCGCTGTATACAAAAGTATGCAAAAAACGGAAAAAGAAACCGGTGAAGATTCCGGAAAAGGCAGTCTGGATTTTAGGTTATATGAAATATTTGGTACTGTTGCTGATTGTCCTTCTGTGTTATTCTGGAGTATATGGAAAAGCACAGGGAACCAGCCCGTGGGATGTATTTTCCATGATCCACGCAGGGAACTTCCGTCTGGGAGGATATGGGATCGGTCTTGTGATCCTGCTCCTTCTGATGGCTGGCATGTGTGTACAGGAAAGATTCTTTTGCCGGTTCTTCTGCCCCATGGGAGCAGTATTTTCCCTGCTTCCGGTACTGCCGTTTTTCTCCCTTCACAGAACGAGAGAAAACTGCAGAAAAGGATGTAAAGCATGTACGAAGACCTGCCCGTCTCAGATCGGCCTTCCGTCGGATGGTGACTGGGCTGTCAGCGGTGATTGCTTCCAGTGTCAGAAGTGTATCGATATCTGTCCACAGAAGCACATTCACTGCGGAATCCGGAAGCTCAAAGGAAATGAGTTCTGGTTTACGATTCTGCGTGCACTGATCCTGCTTGGGATCTGTCTGTGGCTGGGATTGTAAGATCTGCGCTTTTCAAAAATGACAGATAAGGAGCAGATATGAAAAAAAGAGATATCCTGCTGGCAGGAGGGATCGTGCTGGTGGCTCTGGTAATGCTTCTGGTGATGCATGTAACCGGAGAGACGAAGGGGGATCAGGTACAGATTACCGTGAACGGGGAAATCTATGGAACTTATCCGCTGGAGAAAGATCAGACGATCGAAGTTACTGAAGGAGAATTTCACAATGTGATCCGTATCGAGGGCGGACAGGCATATATGGAAGAAGCAGACTGCCCGGACGGCTACTGCAAGGAGCAGGGCAGGATCAGCGGTCAGAAACAGACCATCGTATGTCTGCCCCATAAACTGGTGGTGGAAGTGATCCGTCAGAATGATACGGACAGTAAGGCGGCAGGTGACAAGCTGGTGCCGGATACGATTGCGAAATGAAAGAAAGATGAGAAATCGTAATGATTCAGAAGGTAACTGTGAAGTCGTGGAAGAGTTACGAGCAACATACTCCGAAAGGAAACGAGAAGATGAAAAAACAGGAACAGCAGAAAAATGGATGCAGGGAACGCAGTCTGACCAGCATCAGCCGGAGAGTATCGAGCGGTGCGATGCTTGTGGCTCTGGCGATGATTTTCAGTTATGTGGAAAGCCTGATTCCCATCAACCTGGGAGTACCGGGAATTAAATTAGGAGTTGCCAATCTGGTGACAGTCACCGGGCTGTATATCCTGGCACCGATGGAAGTGCTGCTGGTGGTGATCCTCCGGGTGCTGCTGGTGGGATTTATGTTCGGAAACGGCATGTCGATCCTGTACAGTCTGGCAGGGGGTATTTTAAGTTTTCTGGTGATGCTGCTATTGAAGCGGATCAAAGGATTTTCCATGATCGGCATAAGCATTGCCGGAGGCGTGTCCCATAACATCGGACAGATCGTGATTGCGATGTGTGTGCTGGAAAATACGAAGCTGATCTATTACCTGCCGGTGCTGATGATCGCGGGAACGGTCACAGGTATTCTGATCGGCGTGGTGAGCCGTAAAATCCTCCCGGCAGTCAGTCAGGGCGCGGGAGCGGAAAGAAAGAACAAATAAATGTAACTATTCGGTAGCTACCGGGAAGGTGCTGAACAGTTACAAATAAACGAAAAGGAATGTATCTGACAGGTACTTCTCTCTTGATAAAAGCCATGAGAGAGAGGCAGCTGTCAGGTACATTCCTGAGAAAAGAGATAACGTCTATTTTTTTTGATTATAGGTTAGTCACAACTAATGATAAATATTATCAACTAATAGTAGAAATAGTGACTAACTTGATAATAAGGTAACTGTTCAGTACCTCCCCATTGGCTACTGAATAGTTACATAATAAGCTACTATAAAATTTTATGGTAAAAGAAGGAGGAGTTTATGAACAACAAAAGAGTCAGGACCAAAGCAATGGCCATGGCGGTAGCCGCAGCAATGGCAGTGGAACTTTGCCCGGTAACAGCATTTGCAGTGACCGGGGATCAGGTGGCAGCAGATGGAACGTACAGTAAAACAGCACATGTATCCAGAACGTCGGAAGATGATGAGAATGAGGATATCTGGAGCGAATATAATGTGAAAGTCAGCATTACATCTGCAGAAGGGATTATTACAGAAGCTGCCGTAGAAGCAGATGGAGATATAGAAGCTGGGAACAGGAAATATGTAAAAAAACTGAATACTGAAATTCAGAATCTGAAGGGAAAACCAGCTACGGAAGCATCCGTGAATGAAATCAATGCAGTAAGTGGTGCAACCCGTACCTCTGCTGCAGTAAAACAGGCAGCTCTTGAAGCTATGCAGTCAGCATCTGAAAAACAGGATCCGACTCCGGTTGAAGTAAACACTGCTGCTCTCCAGGCTTCGATCACAACAGCAGAAGGAAAGAATCAGGCAGATTACACAGAAGCATCCTGGGCAACTCTGACCGAGAAACTTACCGCAGCAAAAGCAGCTCTGGAAGCAAAAGAATCCCAGGAAGCAGTTGACGCAGCTAAGACAGCATTGGATGAAGCAGTTGAAGCTCTGGCAAAAAAACCGTCAGAACCGGAGACACCGGACGTTACAACCGGAACGTACGTCCTGATGAACATTCCGTATGATCAGTTCTATGCAGCAGACGTAAATAACAGTGTAAAAGTAGATGCATTTACCTCTGCAACGAAAAATAAAGTTCGTACAGCCGGTCTGGCAGGCGGTTCTTATCACGTTGATAATACCGGTAATGAAATCACAGGTGTGACTTTCCCTGTAAAAGTCGGCGAAGGTGTTGATCTGAGTAAGTATAAAAAAATAACAGACGAATCTTCTGTAGATATTACGGTTACAAACAGAGGTCAGACAAGTACAGCCACATACACAGGAAAAGATGCTCTGTTTGAAAGTGCAAGCTATTCCTACTATACACTAAGAGAAACACCGAAATATTACAAAGAAGTAACCTTGAATGCTGACGGAAGTCTTTCTTTCGGAAAAACACAGGGAACAGCACAGAAAGTATCCGGAGTAACACCGGAACTTACTACACAAACCTCTTATGGTGATTATCAGCTGAATCTGGATGGACTGGAGAATACCATTTTCCAGAGTGGTACACAGGTTTACGGCGTCATTATAAGTACAAAAGAAGGAAACGATTACGGTATGCGTCATCTGGAGAATATCTGGAGAGTGACAGAACTTGCATGGTGTACCGGATTTACTTCAGCAGTACATAATTGTCCCACATCTTCTGCACATTATGTAAATATGATGGGTCAGCATATCAATAAGGTGACATATTATACTTCTCAGGGAATTTATGAGATCCCGGTAGATAACCTGTATGTACCGAAAAAAGCAGGTCAGACGGTAAAGGTAGCAGATGCGAAAGTATCTGCAGGGGAGGCAGAAATTACAGTGTCTAATCTTCCGACAGATTTTTCGCCGGAATACAAGATTGATAGACTGGATTTCAGTGTGGAAAACGGAAAAATCGTATTTAAAAATGCAAAAAAAGGGAAATATACGCTGACAGTGTCTGACAAAAACAACAATTATGCGGAGATGACAACAACCTTTATCCTGTCTGCTGACAGCGCACCGGCATCTTACAATAACGATAATGAGAATCCGGCTATAACAAAAAATGCAGATGCAAGCGACGAAGAATTTGCAGATTATATCAAAAACATTACCTCTGTATCTGTCAATGGAAAATCGTATGCGGCAAGCGGACGTGGAGCTGTGAAAGTGATCAACGAAGACGGATCTCTGAAAACAGATGCAACACCATTTGCTGAGGGTGATACTTTTGAAATCGCAGTTACTTCCACCGGTTATCCGGAAGTGAAATTTACGTATACAAAGAATGCACAGGAAGAATACAAATATGTCTATGCGGCGATGACCTGGGCAGAGTACTGGGCCGCAGAAGAGGTACAGGCAGCCGGAGATTCCAGCTCTTCCAGTGAACTGGATACAAGAAACGAAGCAGACAAAGGAGCGTTCGATGCCGTAACAAGAGCAACAGCAAACCATGGACTGCACAGAGGAAGTTTCCAGTGTGTAGCGGTCATTGAAGCAGAAAACGGAAAAACTTATGAAGTATCCCACTGGTCATCAGATGGAAAAGAAATTACCCTGACGAATGGGAATGTGATCAAATTTAATAGAGGAGAAATCACAGATACAGACGGAACTATTACAAAGCTGAAAGACTATGAAGTAACAGGACTGAAGTATGTGCCGGTGAAAGTGGCAAGTGCAGACTATGAAGCATTCTGCCAGAAATACAACGTAGTGGAAAACGGCGGGGAACTGGTCGGAGGATACGGAGAAAACAAACTGGCGGCCTACAGCGTAAAGGCAAACGTGACAGAAGCCACCAACGGACTGAAGACAGTTACCAAAGACGAAAAAGGAAATTTCAGTTTTTCCGCCCGTCAGGCAGGAAGCGATTCCGGTATCGAAGGACAGACACTGAAGACTGCTCCGGATGCAACGGAAGCAGGTTTAACAGTGAAAGATGCCAAAGGCTCTTACGGAGAATTCCTTCGGGTGGATCTGACAGGTAACTATGGAGATCTTGGAGCCAATATGCAGGCGGTAACCTGGACGTACTATGGCAATGACAGCACTTACAGCAATGTGAAGGCTACCTATGGAACAAAATTCGCAGCAGACAACTGGATGCATAAAACAAAGGGAATTCAGCTGGCTCTGACCAAATCCCTGAGATGCACATTGCCGGAAGGAACCGATGGAACCGGCTACTGGACGATCACGATTGCAGCGCTGGGTTATAAAGATGTAACCTATCAGTTCCAGGCAACGGATGCAAATATCGTAAAAGACAGTGAAGAAGAAATAAGCACTGACGAATTAAAGAAAGCGATCGAAGCTGCAGAAGCCCTGACCGAGAGCGATTACACCGCAGACAGCTGGGCAGCGATGCAGGCAGAACTGCAGGAAGCAAAAGATGAGCTGAAAGACCCGAAGACTCAGGCAACAGTAGATGAAGCAACGCATCATCTGAACGCAGCGATCGAAGCCCTGGTAAAAGCACAGAAAGAAACATATGTTCTGATGAACATCCCATACGATCAGTTCTACAAAGCAGATGTAAATAACGATGTTAAAGTAGATGCATTTACCTCTGCAACCAAGAACAAAGTAAGAACCGGTTCTCTGGCAGGCGGATCTTACCATGTGGATGCAAGCGGTGATGAGATCACCGGTGTAACTTTCCCGGTAAAAGTTCCGGCAGGTACGGATCTGAGTAAATACACACAGATTACCGATGATTCCAAAGTAAGTATCACAGTTACCAACAGAGGACAGGAAAGCACAACAGATTATACAGGAAAAGATGCCCTGTTTGAGAGCGCAAGCTATTCCTATTATACACTGAGTGAGAAACCATCTTACTACAAAGAGCTGACAGTAAATGAAGATGGAACATTCTCTTTCGGAGCAACACAGGGAACCGCTACAACTATCACTGAAGGTGTGACAGCGGAACTGATGACCGAGTCCAAATATGGTGACTATCAGCTGGATCTGGATGGACTGACCGATACCATTCCGTCAGGAACAGCTATCTACGGTGTTATTGTAAGCACAAAAGAAGGCAGCGATTACGGTATGCGTCATCTGGAAAATATCTGGAGAGTTTCCGAACTGGCATGGGCTACCGGATTTACCACAGCAGTACATAACTGCCCGACATCATCTGAACATTACAAAGCAATGATGGGACAGCATATCGATAAAGTGACTTATTACACAGCTAACGGTATCTATGAGATCCCGGTAGGCGGCGAAAAAGGTCTGTATGTACCTGTAAAATTTGATACCAGCGCAGTTGCCGTAGCAGATGCGGAACTGAAAGACGGAGAAACAAGTGTGGCAACTACTATTTCCGGTCTGACTCTTCCGGAAGGATTTGACGCAGAGTACACGGTAGAGGGTGCTACTGCCAGCGTAAAAGGCGAAAAACTGATCCTGAAAGATGTGAAAAAAGGAGCATACACACTGACTATTACTGATAAGAGTGGAAAATATGCACCGATCAGTTTTAGATTTGAAGTATATGCGGAAACAATGCCGGCAGCATATAACGAAAACAGTGAAAAACCTGGTCTGGCAAAAGCAGCAGGCGCTACTGACGCAGAATTTGCAGATTACATCAAGAATATTACCTCCGTATCTGTTAATGGAAAACCTTATGCAGTAAGCGGACGTAATGCAGTAAAACTGTTTAATGATGACGGAACGCTGATCACAGATGCAGCACCATTTGCAGAGGGTGACAGCTTTGAAATCGTAGTAACAGCAACCGGATACAAAGATTTGAGCTTTGTTTATAAGAAAGCTGCAAAAGAAGATCCGGCGAAGGAAATCAACATAGCTTCTCTGGAAAAAGCAATCCAGAGTGCAGAAGCACTGAAAGAAGCAGATTACACAGCAGACAGCTGGAAAGTTCTGCAGGTAGCACTGAAGAATGCAAAGAGTGCACTGGAAGCTAAGAAAGACCAGACAAGTGTAGATAATGCAGCAGCTTCTCTGAACAAAGCTATTGAAGCTCTGGTGAAAGCGGACGGAACCACACCGACACCAACCCCGACCACCACACCAACGGCAACACCTGCAGCATCTAAGAACAACATAACCACTTCTGGTACAGGCAATAAAACAACAACTTCTTCAGGAAGCACAAGCACTAGCAAGACAGCCAAGACCGGCGACCCTACCAACATCCTTGAGATGCTTGGACTGGCTGTTGCCTCTCTGGGAACTGGCGGATTTGCGCTGAAGAGAAGAAAAAGAAATAAAAAGTAATAGATAACGGGACGTAAGGACCGGAGGAAGAGACGGGTATTGCACATGAGTTTATGTGCAGTACCTGTTTTTTCTTTCAAAGAGGGACGAAACGGATTCCGGAGGCATGGGGAAAGCAACCGCTGGTAACGCAAATCCGAACTAAGCATTAACTGCGACTAAGACGCTCAGCAAAGGCTTCGCGCCTAAGTCTCCGTAAATGCTGGATTTCGTATTTGCTAAAAGCACCAGCAAAAGGCTGCTTCCCCCATGCCTCCGGAATCCGTTTCTGGTGGTTGGCAGAAACATTAAAATGAAAAGATGTAACTATTCAGTAGCCACTGTCCCGCGAGGTGTTTTGACATGAATATGTCAAAATCCCGAGACGTACAAGCCAAAATGCCATCACCGAAGGTGATTTTTTATGTATTTTGGCTCGTAACTGTGAAGGTACTGAACAGTTACGAAAAGATAAAGGTTTTTAGAGGGATAAAATCTTGCAAAGTATAGAAGTCTCTGTTACAATGATAGAAATTTATAGTATCCGTAAGCATTTTCTGACGGATAAAAATATCTAATTAGCATATCGGAATCACATATCTAATACTCAGAGTCCTGAGAAAATATCCGATGCATACACAAAAATGAATATAGAACAGAATATGGACATTTTCTTTAGGAATTTTGAAGCAAAGTTATGTCGTCAGTAAAATGCGTTCTCTTTGATGGGAGAGTAAAGTGTGGTACTATAGAAAGAAAGTCTCCGTATTTTTTGTTCTGTAAGAAGGAAAAGGAGACATGATGAACGAACAGAAAAAAACAATGACACAGGAAACGCAAAACAGAGAAGATTTTATTATGCTTCCAACCGTAGATTTCTGCTTTAAGGAACTGATGCAGAATGCAAAGGTACGGCAGGGAATGATCGCAGCACTATTGGGAGTAGAGCCGGAAGAGATCGAAGAAACTATTTTACTGCCGACAATCTTACATCCAGAATATCCGGATGATAAATATGGAATTCTGGATGTAAAAGTTGTTTTGAAAAATGGGTCGCAGATGGATTTTGAGATGCAGGTGACAGCAGTTTCTTACTGGACGAAGAGAATACTGTTTTATCTGGGGAAAATGTATACGGATCAGCTGAAAGCAGGAGAAAGTTATGAGAAGCTGAAGAAATGTATCCATGTAGGTATTTTAAACTTTATTCATTTCCCGGATGATGACAGATGCTATCGGAAGATTATTTTCTGTGATAAAGACACGGGAGAAGAATATACAGATCTGCTGGAGATCCATGTGCTGGAACTGAAAAAATTGCCGGAAAAAGAACAGAATGAATCCGGAATTATCCGATGGATGCGTTTCCTGGGAGCGAAGAGCAGAAAGGAGTTCGAGAAAATGGCAAAAGAAGACACTTATATAGACGAAGCGTATGAAATGTTAAAACATATGAGCGCGGATGAAAAAAAGAGATTAGAATACGAAGCGAGGGAGAAAGCAATTCGCGACTATAACTCACAGATGCTGGAATTAAAAGAAGTGGGAAGAAAAGAAGGAATTGCTATTGGAGCAGAGCAAGGTGAACAACGAAAAGCAGCAAGTATTATAACAAATATGTTACGAAAGGGAAAAGGTCCGGAAGAAATTGCAGATATGACAGGTGAGAATTTGGAAGAAATACAGGCGATTCAGAAGCGGTTGTTATAAGGGAATCATTGTTTCCAGTTATATAAAAGAAAAAATTGAAAAAAGTTGCAACATTTTTGCAGGCTGAACTGTATAGAAAGTGAAAACGAAAACAAAAAGAGACAGGAGCGGGAAATAACGATGGGTTATCAGACCAGAGCGTTGCCGGGTAGCGGAACGTGGATGATGGAGAGTGGGATCAGGAACAGGATCACTGAATGGTATCTGTTCGTGGAAAAGAAGAAAATACAGATCCTTCAGAAATTCTCCATGTTTCGAAAAGAAGCGGATCTTGGGAAAACGGTAAAAATTGTCGGGAAACAGAAGATGGCGGTGCTGGCAGAAAGAATCATGGATACTTATGGGAATGCAGTGCTGCGGCTTGCCTATACGTATGTACATAATATGAGTGATGCAGAGGATATCCTGCAGGAAACTCTGATCCGTTATCTGGAACACCGTCCGGTATTTGCCGGTGAAAATCATGAAAAGGCGTGGATCTTCCGGGTGGCGGCGAATCTGAGTAAAAATAAGATCGCTTACAATAAGATCCGTCAGGCAGACCAGCTGGAAGATCAGCTGATCGCGCAGGAACGGGAAGATCTGACTTTTGTGTGGGATGCGGTAAAGAGACTTCCTGAAAGTTACCGGGAAGCGATTCATCTGTATTATTATGAAGGATTTCCAACGGCACAGATTGCAGAGATCCTAGGGAAAAAGGAGAGCAGCGTGCGGTCTGACCTTCGGAGAGGAAGAGAGAAACTGCGGGAAGTCCTGAGAGAGGAGTATGATTTTGAGTAAGCGATATCATGAAATCATGGAAAATATCCAACTGACAACGGAAACAAGAGAACAGATCCTGCGCCATGTCTCGGAAAGAGAACAAAAGGCAAAGGTGCAAACCATGAAAAAATGGACAAAATATCTGTCGGTTGCAGCGTGTTGCGCACTGGTCGTGGGAGCTGCTTATGGAATTCATACGTTACATCCGGACAAAACAGTCAGTGAGGAAGAAGATATGACTACTACGGATGTGGCAGATGACGGAGCGCAGATGCCAAATCCGATGCAGGAGTATGGTTCTGCGGAGGAACTTTCCGATGCGGTGGGATTTACCGTTAAAGAGATCGGAGAACTGCCATTTACCGTGAAGGAAACCCAGTATTTTACCTATGATGATACGCTGGCTGAGATCCGCTATACCGGGGATGATCAGGAAGTGTATTTCAGAAAATCACAGGGGGATGATGAAGATAACAGCGGCGTATACAACACATACAGCCAGGAGACTACGATCAACGTGGGAGAGGCAGAAGTCACCTGCAAGGGAGACAGCGATGCGTATGAACTGGCGATCTGGCAGCAGGGAGGATATTCGTATTCGATCAGTCTGCAAATCGGAATCAGCCTGGAAGAGTTGCAGGCGATGATAGAAACGGTGGAAGATTAGGCAGACAGGGGGACGGAAGCATGAAGAAAAGACTATATCGGTGGAGATTCTTTCTGGCAGTTGTTGTGGTGATCCTGGCAGGAGCCGGCATCTGGATCTTTCAAAAGAAATCCAGAACATTTGTACCGGCAACAGAGGTTTTACTGAAAGGTCCTTATGGAACACTCACATTGCAGCTGCCGGAGGAATGGAACTATGAGATTCAGACGGAAGAACAGGATACTGTGTATGGAATCAGTTTTTATCGAGGGGAAGATAAAGAAAATGAAGTTCTGGTGAAGTACGAAAAGGATTATCCAGGTGAAACATGTGGGACAGGGTTGGAAGAAAAGAAGATCCGGCTGGCAGGAGAAAAAGCCCTGGAAGAATTGAGAGACGGTTTTGCATCTGGCATATGGGAGGAGATTGTATTTCTGGGTGAAAAAAGCGATATCCATATCATCAATCCATGTGGCGAGAGTGCATGGTGGAAAGAAAATGAAAAACAGGTTATGCAGATCCTGAACACACTGCAATATGATCCGGAGACAACCGCAGATGAATGCCAGGTGGAGGTTCAGCAGCAGATAGAAGAAGGTTTTTTGCCGGAAGATTCTGTTACTGGGATCACCATATCTACCCGACCGGGAGAAACGAGGTATGAGCTGTCCGATGTAGAGAAAATCAAAACAGTCACAAACTATCTGAACCATCTGAAAATGGAAAAGAACAGTTCCGTGGATCCGGAAGATTATGATGGAATGATATCGGATATCCAGGTGAACTATGCTGACGGAAAAGAATGTATGGTTCAGCATATGGCAAATCAGTTTGTCCGGAAAGACGGCGGTCCGTGGTATCAACTGGAGAAAGAAGAAGGACTCCGCTGGGATTCGGTTCTGGAAGAAGTAAGCGGATAATGCGAGAGCCGGTTTTGAGACAGGCATTTTGGTTCGTAATTATGAAGGGATTGAAATTGTCATAAATGAAAGAAAAAAGCGGATGTATCTGCCGGTCTGACAGATACATCCGCTTTTGGTATCTATAGTTATGATTATTTCAGATTTGCTCTCTTTCTCAGTCTGGAATCCAGAATCTTCTTACGGATACGCAGGCTGGTAGGAGTGATCTCCAGGAGCTCATCGTTATCGATGAATTCCAATGCCTGTTCCAGGCTCAGGACTTTCGGCGGGGTCAGTTTCAGGGCATCATCTGCGGAGGAAGAACGGGTGTTGGTTAGATGTTTGGTCTTGCAGACATTCAGCTCGATATCTTCGGCTTTACCGTTCTGTCCGATAACCATACCGGCGTAAACTCTTTCGCCAGGTCCGATAAACAGTGTACCACGCTCCTGTGCAGCGAACAGACCGTAAGTTACGGACTCGCCGGCTTCAAAAGCGATCAGGGAACCCTGTTTTCTGTACTGGATATCTCCTTTGTACGGAGCGTAGTCGTCAAAACTTGTGTTCAGGATACCGGTACCTTTGGTGGAAGTCATGAAGTCTCCACGGAAACCGATCAGACCACGGGCCGGAATCTCGAATTCCAGACGGGTGGAACCGTCGCTTCCGGTGCTCATACCCTGCAGGGAACCTTTACGTTCGCTCATTTTCTGGATGACTGTACCGGAGAACTCTTCCGGAACATCGATGTAAGCCAATTCCATAGGCTCTAACAGTTTTCCGCGTTCGTCCTCTTTATAAAGAACTTCCGCTTTACTTACTGCAAATTCATAACCCTCACGGCGCATATTCTCGATCAGGACAGACAGATGCAGTTCTCCACGACCGGATACCTTGAAACAGTCCGGAGAATCGGTATCTTCCACGCGCAGGCTGACATCGGTGTTCAGCTCACGCATCAGACGTTCTCTTAAGTGACGGGAAGTTACAAATTTACCTTCCTGACCTGCCAGCGGGCTGTCATTTACCATAAAATGCATGGCGATGGTCGGCTCGGAGATCTTCTGGAACGGGATCGGTTCCGGATTTTCCACGTCACACAGGGTATCACCGATGTGAATCTCCGGGATACCGGAAATAGCAACGATAGAACCGATGCCTGCTTCCTGTACTTCTATTTTATTCAGACCTTCAAATTCATACAGTTTACTGATCTTTACTTTTTTCTTCTTGGAAGGATCGTGATGGTTCATCAGCATCACTTCCTGGTTGACAGCGATCTTACCGTTGTCTACTTTACCGACACCGATACGACCTACATATTCATTGTAGTCGATGGTACTGATCAGAACCTGTGTACCTGCATCCGGATCACCTTCCGGAGCCGGGATGTATTTTAAGATGGTCTCAAACAGAGGTTCCATATTTTCCGGTGTATCGTTCAGATCCAGAACAGCGTGGCCTGCTTTTGCGGAAGCATACAGGAACGGACAGTCTAACTGTTCGTCGGAAGCATCCAGATCCATCAGAAGTTCCAGAACTTCGTCAATAACTTCATCCGGACGGGCTTCCGGACGGTCGATCTTATTGATACATACGATCACGTGCAGATCCAGTTCCAGCGCTTTTTTCAGAACAAATTTGGTCTGCGGCATAGCACCCTCGAACGCATCTACCACCAGGATAACACCGTCTACCATCTTCAGGACACGTTCTACCTCGCCGCCGAAGTCCGCATGGCCTGGGGTGTCGATGATGTTGATTTTGGTATCTTTGTAATAAACAGCTGTATTTTTGGAAAGAATCGTGATACCACGTTCCCGCTCGATATCGTTGGAGTCCATGACACGTTCCTGGACTTCCTGATTCGCACGGAATACACCGCTCTGACGCAGTAACTGGTCTACCAGAGTGGTTTTACCATGGTCTACATGGGCGATGATCGCCACGTTACGAATATCTTCTCTTTTGATTTTCATAAACAATTTCCTTTCTATGCATATAAAGAGCCCGTAAAACGGGCATTTCCAACGATACAAGTCTATCACATTTTTTTCAGATTACAAGGGAAAAAAATTTTTTTTTCAAAATCCGGTTCTAAATAAGGAAGGAACGGAATAGAAATAAATTATACAAAATACAAAAAAGAGGAAGGGGAACTACAATCATGACAGATAAGATTATTGAAAACAATCAGGTGGAAATCATGGGAAAAATCGCATCCCGGTTTACATTCAGCCATCAGGTATTCGGCGAAGGCTTTTATATGGTAGATGTGCTGGTCAAACGGCTTAGCGATTCCGAGGACCGGATCCCGGTCATGATCTCGGAGCGTCTTGTGGATGTGAATGAGGATTATGAAGGGGAGTATATCCATGTGATGGGGCAGTTTCGCTCCTACAACCGCCATGAGGAAAAGAAAAACCGGCTGGTGCTCTCGGTGTTTGCCAGAGAGGTGGAATTTGTGGAAGATGACGATGAAAATATGAAGAGCAATGCCATTTTCCTGGACGGATACATATGCAAACCGCCGGTGTACCGGAAAACCCCACTTGGCAGAGAAATCGCAGATCTTCTGATCGCCGTCAACCGGCCGTATGGAAAATCGGACTACATTCCGTGCATCTGCTGGGGCAGAAATGCCAGATATGCATCTGCTTTTCAGGTGGGTGGTCACGTCCTGATCTGGGGCAGGATCCAGAGCCGGGAATACGTGAAAAAAATCAGTGAAGAAGAGACGCAGAAGCGGATCGCATACGAGATTTCTGTAAGCAAACTGGAATATGCGGATTGACAATAAAAATGAATAATGATATGATTGAAAAAATAAAATGTTTATTTAAAATGTTTTTTATAAATTTAGGTAGAGGTTGCATTTTTTATCAGTAATTTGTCGGATGTTTCAGGAACAGAAGAAGGCAAAGGAAAGGAAAAAGTGCCGAAGGGGCGAAGAAACCTGAAGCTTGGTTCTTGGGCATGTCTGTGAAGAACGGCATGACTGTCATCGAAAGATGGAGTGCTATCCAAAGAAAACATGTGATGATTTCATAGCGGATTCTTAAAAGGTGGACCTCCGGACGGTGGTGCACCTTTATATGTTTTACATTACATATCAATAATTGGTCCGATGGATCGATAATTGATCCAGACAAAAGAAAGGAGTAAAGATAGATATGGCTATTTTTGAAGGAGCAGGTGTTGCGCTTGTTACACCTATGAACGAAAATCTGGAAGTAAACTATGACAAGCTGGAAGAATTACTGGAGGAACAGATCGCAGGAGGCACAGATGCCATTGTGATCTGCGGAACAACAGGCGAATCTGCGACACTCACCGAAGAAGAACATATGAGAACGATCAGATTTGCCATTGACAAGGTAAACCACCGAATCCCGGTTGTTGCAGGTACCGGCTCCAATTCCACCGCAACCGCAACACAGATGTCCAAAGAGGCAGCAGAAGCAGGAGCAGATGGTATTCTTCTGGTAACTCCTTACTATAATAAAGGAACACAGAACGGACTGATCAAACATTATACAACCATCACAGAGGAAGCAAAAGTACCGGCGATCCTGTACAACGTACCGAGCCGTACCGGCTGTTCTCTGGCAGCTTCCACGGTTGCTTATCTTGCAAAAAATGCAGAATATGTAACCGCTATCAAAGAAGCATCCGGAGATATCAGCCATGTGGCAGATATCATGTATGCCTGCGACGGAGCCATTGATCTGTATTCCGGAAATGATGACCAGATCGTACCGATCCTGTCCCTGGGCGGAAAAGGTGTTATCTCTGTACTGTCCAATGTAGCACCGAAAGAGACGCACGATATCGTTGCTCTGTTCCTGGAAGGAAAAATAAAAGAAAGCCGTGAACTGCAGTTAAAAGCGTTGCCGCTGGTTCACGCACTGTTCAGTGAAGTTAACCCGATCCCGGTAAAGGCAGCCCTGAATCTGATGGGTAAAGAAGTAGGACCGCTTCGTCTGCCACTGACCGAAATGGAAGCAGCACACCAGGAAGTTCTGGTAGAAGAAATGAAAAAATTCGGTATCAAACTGGCATAAAGGCAGCAGGAAGAAACAGGAGAGAACGCAAATGGTAAAAGTAATTATGCATGGCTGTAACGGCCATATGGGTCAGGTGATCACCCAGTTAGTGGAAAAAGATCCGGAAATTGAAATTGTAGCAGGTATTGATTTAAATGACTGCAGAGATAACGGATATCCGGTATTTACTGATATTTGGACCTGCGATGTGCAGGCAGATGCAGTGATCGATTTCTGTACAGCGAAAGCGACCGACACACTGCTGGAATACTGTGAAAAAAGACAGATCCCGGTTGTATTATGTACTACGGGTCTGACAGATGAACAGATTAAAAAAGTGGAAGAGACCAGCAAACATGTGGCAGTATTAAAATCAGCAAACATGTCCCTGGGTATCAATCTGCTGATGAAACTGGTTAAAGAAGCAGCCCAGACACTGGCAGCGGCCGGATTTGACATGGAGATCGTGGAAAAACACCATCGTCTGAAAGTGGACGCTCCAAGCGGAACTGCCCTGGCTCTGGCAGACAGCCTGAACGAGGGACTGGACAACGCTTATCATTATACTTTTGACAGAAGTCAGAGAAGAGAACAGAGAGATGACAAAGAGATTGGAATCTCTGCTGTCCGTGGCGGAACCATCGTCGGAGAACATGATGTGATCTTTGCCGGTGATGACGAAGTGATTACTTTCCAGCACACAGCTTACTCCAAGAAACTGTTTGCAAAAGGTGCGATTCAGGCAGCCAAGTTCCTGAAAGGAAAAGAACCGGGCTGGTATCAGATGAGCGATGTGATCGGATAAGTTTAAAATGTAAATTGTTTTGTAACTATTCAGTAGGTAATATTAACTGTGAAGGTACTGAACAGTTACATTGTTTTAAATATTGCAAACAGAATACAGAAAACAGGGATACGGTCGTTTTTTCAAAAAACGGCCGTATATTTTTGCATTTTCCGACACATTCTACAACTGTACAGGTGTATGTTTTGTATGCCTGAAAAATGAAGGAAAGGGATGCTGTGGAAAGCTACAGCCACAGCAGAAAAGGAGATGCAGAATATGAAACATGTATGGAAGAGATATCTGATCGTAACCGCAATGACCGTTGTACTCGGACTGTCAGCAGGATGTGGCAGTGCTGTGGAGGATACGAACAACAATCAGAATAACACACAGGATGAAAATACGCCGGATGGCAATGAAAATAAAAACAACAACGGAACCTCACCGGATACCAACACGGATATGAACAATGACGGAACCAACGGCACGAACAACAATATGAACGGCGCCACTTCCGGGGAAGGTACGGTGGATGAGAACGGAAATCGTCTGGATGAAAATGGAAATATCATTGAAGATCTCGGAGAGGATGTCGGAGAGGGAATTAAAGATGTGGGGGATGGCATCGGAGAAGGCGTGGAGGATCTGACCGGTGGCGGAAGCAGGGATGCGAACCAACAGAATGCACGGTAGATCGCAGAAATAGAAAAAACATGGACAATTGTTGGTTCACCACAGTTTGTCCGGTGAGAGCAAAAACGGAATGCCCCTCTTTTTTACACCTATGTTCATGAAAATGTATGTTGAGAGAGTATGTCAGGGTAGATAATATATTACTATTCATTGGTAATATCCCGCGAGGTGTTTTTTGTGAGCGGAGGTCACCGCGCGAATTTATGCGATCAGCTTAAATTCTGTGCATCGTGAAGCGTGTTACTGAGAACGGAGTGAATAGTAACGATAACATTTTAAGATGAGATGTTGAGATGACATGTTGCCGTGTATATGGAAACATGATATGATAATAGAAATTTACCACGTTACAACGTGACAGCATACAAAGAGAACAGGAGAAGAGAGGGGAAGATTATGAGATTTCGTCCATGTATCGATATTCACAACGGAAAAGTAAAACAGATTGTAGGCGGCAGCCTGCAGGATCAGGGAGATCAGGCTCAGGAAAACTATGTAGCTGAGCAGGATGCTCCCTTTTTTGCACGGCTCTATCAGTCCCGGGGGATTCGGGGAGGGCATATTATTCTGTTAAATCCTGCAACTTCGCCATATTATGAAGTCACAAGACAGCAGGCGATAGAAGCATTGAAAGCCTATCCGGGTGGGATGCAGATCGGCGGCGGGATCCGGGAGGACAATGCAGAGAGCTTTCTGGATGCCGGTGCCAGTCATGTGATCGTTACTTCTTATGTATTTAAGAATGGAGTGATCAACTGGGAGAATCTGGAAAAACTGGAGCGTGCAGTAGGAAGGGAACATCTGGTTCTGGATCTGAGCTGTCGGAAAAAAGACGGACAATATTATATCGTGACAGACCGCTGGCAGAAATTTACACAGGTACCCGTATCGGAACAGACGATTGAAGAATTTTCTTCCCACTGTGATGAATTTCTGGTTCATGCGGTGGATGTGGAGGGAAAGGCTTCCGGGATAGAAGTGGAGTTGGTGAAGCTCCTGGCAAAGAATCATCAGCTTCCGGTGACCTATGCAGGCGGCGTAGGCAGTTTTCAGGATCTGGAGACGTTGCGTATGGCGGGAGAAAATCGTGTGGACGTAACAGTGGGAAGCGCACTGGATCTTTTCGGTGGCAGTATGAAGTGGGAGGATGTTCTGGATATTTGTCAGAAGAGTGAAAATTATTTCGAAAAATAACAGATTCTGAACACTTGGAAAATCGCTCCCGGATTTGACAGAAAAAGATGTGTAAAAAATATGAATTTTCACGAAATAGTTGCAAAATTCAAGCATTATTGGTATAATAAAAACACTTACAAGGGAGCCGGAAAGGATCGCTGACCGTGGTATTTATCGATTCTGACTCCGTAACTGTGAAAGCAGAGACAGTTACTTGTAAAATAAAGTGCGAAGGGGTTGGACAGCATGAAATTTATTATCATTGGAAGAAATATTGACATTACAGAGGGACTGAAATCAGCCGTACAGGAAAAGCTTGGCAAGCTGGAACGGTATTTTACTCCGGAGACAGAGATTCATGTAACCTTGAGTGTGGAAAAAGACAGACAGAAGATTGAAGTTACTATTCCGGTAAAAGGAAACATCATTCGCTCCGAACAGGTGAGCAGCGATATGTATGTATCCATTGATCTGGTGGAAGAAGTTATTGAGCGTCAGCTTCGCAAATATAAAACCAAGATTGTTAATCAGCAGCAGGCAGGAGGAAACTTCCAGAAAGAGTTTGTGGAGGATGAGTTCCTGGAGGACGAAGAGGTTAATATCATTCGTACCAAGAAGTTTGGTATTAAACCGATGTATCCGGAAGATGCATGCGTGCAGATGGAATTGTTGGGACATAATTTTTATGTGTTCCGGAATGCGGAGACAGATGAGGTGAATGTGGTTTATAAGAGAAAGGGGAACACTTACGGGTTGATTGAGCCGGAGTGTTAAAATTGTTGAGAGCGTAAACGGGAGAGAGTCACTGGGTGGTGGCTCTCTCTCTTTTTTGGAGGTTGGTTTAAGACGGACGCCCGAGAGAGTTTGTGCCTGGGCAGGAGGCAGCGGGCAGGGCAACTTTGAACTAGTACATCGTTTTCGAAATAACTGTATCATTCACTTGTCTACGAATCCGATTGCACAGTTCAAAAAGCCTCAGCGTAGCCCGCTACGCCTACGTTTTTTGAACTGCACACTCGAATCCGTATCCAGCGTGAATAATACAGTTATTTACGAAACGATGTACTAGCCGCTAACTCCGACTACAGTTCACGAGGGTCGGCTGACCCTCGTGAAAGTCTCCGTAAGCGTCGGATTTCAAAGCTTACCCTAAGCGCCCGCAAAATGCCTCCTGCCCAGGCACAAACTCTCTCGGGCTGACGGTGGAAAAAACTGACCCGGAAAGGGAAGAGGTTGGTGACTTTTTGGTGGATTTGTCTGAAAGTGAGATACGGGGGATAATGACGGGGTGAGGATGCACAATTTACTTGTGCATTCTTCGGTAAAGTGTTAGAATATAGCATGGTGCATTAGACTGGAAAGAGGCCAGGGTGGATGCACCGGGAAATTTTATGGAGAGTGAAAATAGTAACAAGAAATGTAACTGTGAAGGTGTTGAACAGTTACCAAAAAATAAATTGTATTTTATAGGAGTAGATTGATGAAATTATCTGAAAAGATCTTTGGAACGCACAGTTCCAGAGAGTTGAAAAGAATTATGCCATTGGTGGATAAGATTGAGGAATTGCGGCCGACTATGCAGGCGATGACGGACGAGGAGCTGAAGGATCAGACCAGAAAGTTCAAGGAGAGACTGGCAGAGGGAGAGACGCTGGATGATCTGCTTCCGGAGGCATTCGCTACGGTGCGTGAGGCTTCCAAGCGTGTGCTGAATATGGAGCATTACCGGGTACAGCTGATCGGTGGTATTATTCTGCATCAGGGACGTATCGCTGAGATGAGAACCGGTGAAGGTAAGACGCTGGTTTCTACCTGTCCGGCTTATCTGAACGCGCTGGAAGGTAAAGGCGTGCATATCGTAACCGTCAACGATTACCTGGCCAAACGAGATGCGGAGTGGATGGGTAAAGTCCATGAGTTTCTGGGACTGAAAGTCGGTGTGATCCTGAACTCTATGAAAAATGACGAGAGACGGGAACAGTATGCATGTGATATTACGTATGTTACCAATAATGAGGATGGTTTTGACTATCTGCGAGACAACATGGTTATTTATAAAGAGCAGCTGGTACAAAGAGAGTTGCATTATGCGATCATCGATGAGGTTGACTCTGTATTGATCGATGAGGCGAGAACTCCTCTGATCATTTCCGGACAGAGCGGAAAGTCCACCAAGCTGTATGAAGTCTGTGATATTCTGGCAAGACAGCTGCAGCGTGGTGAAGCCAGTGGTGAGATGACCAAGATGACAGCTATCATGGGCGAGGAAATTATCGAGACCGGTGATTTTATCGTCAATGAAAAAGATAAAGTAGTAAACCTGACCGAGGAAGGTGTGAAGAAAGTAGAGAAGTTCTTCCATATTGAAAACCTGGCAGATCCGGAGAATCTGGAGATCCAGCACAATATAATCCTTGCACTGCGTGCCCATAACCTGATGTTCCGTGACCAGGATTATGTCGTAAAGGACGATCAGGTACTGATCGTTGATGAATTTACCGGACGTATCATGCCGGGAAGAAGATATTCCGACGGTCTGCATCAGGCGATTGAGGCGAAAGAGCATGTAAAGGTACGCCGTGAGAGCAAAACACTGGCCACCATTACATTCCAGAACTTCTTTAACAAATATGCGAAAAAAGCAGGTATGACCGGTACGGCTCTGACAGAGGAACAGGAGTTCCGTGAGATCTATGGTATGGACGTTATCGAGATTCCGACAAACCGTCCGGTTCAGCGTGTCGACCTGGATGACGCGGTATATATGACCAAGAAAGAAAAATTCCGTGCGGTCGTGGAAGAGATCAAAAAAGCACATGCGAAGAATCAGCCGGTACTGGTAGGTACGATCACGATCGAGACCTCCGAACTGCTGAGTAATATGCTTCGGAGAGAGGGAATCGCACATCAGGTACTGAATGCGAAATTCCATGAGCTGGAAGCTGAGATCGTTGCACAGGCCGGTGTGGCAGGTGCAGTTACCATCGCGACCAATATGGCAGGTCGTGGTACCGATATCAAACTGGACGAGGAAGCGAGAGCAGCCGGTGGTCTGAAGATCATTGGTACGGAGCGTCATGAGTCCCGCCGTATCGATAATCAGCTGCGTGGCCGTTCTGGTCGTCAGGGAGATCCGGGAGAATCCCGTTTCTATATTTCACTGGAAGATGATCTGATGCGTCTGTTCGGTTCTGAAAAACTGATGTCCGTATTCAGCAGTCTCGGTGTTGCGGAAAACGAACAGATCGAGCATAAGATGCTTTCCAGTGCTATTGAGAAAGCACAGAGGAAGATTGAAAGTAATAACTACGGTATCCGTAAAAACCTGCTTGAGTATGACCAGGTAAACAACGAACAGAGAGAGATCATTTATAAAGAGAGACGTCGCGTACTCGACGGAGACAATATGCGTGATGCAATCTGTAAGATGATCACCGATACCGTGGAAAATACGGTAGATATGTGTATCAGTGACGAGGTGGATTCTGATGAATGGGATCTGATCGAACTGAATACGATTCTGCAGCCGATCATTCCGGTGAAGACAATCACCAAAGAGGATGTCAAAGGGATCCGTAAGAATCAGTTAAAACAGAACCTGAAAGAAGAAGCTATTAAACTGTACGAAGTAAAAGAAGCTGAGTTTGCAGAGCCGGAGCAGATCCGTGAACTGGAACGTGTGGTACTTCTGAAGGTCATTGACAGAAAATGGATGGATCATATCGATGATATGGAACAGCTGCGTCAGGGTATCGGCCTGCAGGCTTACGGACAGAGGGATCCGAAGGTTGAGTACAAGATGAGTGCATTCGAGATGTTTGACGAGATGATCGCAGGCATCCAGCAGGATACTGTTCGCCTGCTGTATCATGTTAGAATCGAGCAGAAAGTAGAACGTGAGCAGGTAGCGGAAGTAACCGGAACCAACAAAGATGAAGAAGCCAAAGGTCCGGTTCGCCGTGCCCAGCAGAAAGTATACCCGAATGATCCGTGTCCATGCGGAAGCGGTAAGAAATACAAACAGTGCTGTGGACGTAAGCCTGTATAGAAGGAAGCGTGCAGAACCGATACGGCAGAGGGAAAACGGCTGCTGAATATAAAAATTGTATGAAGAAAGAGGGTGCTCCCTTTGGTAGAATTAGATCAGTTTAAAGCAATATTGAATTCCTATGCGAAACCCTTAGTGGAAGTGAGGGATTCCCTTGACCTGGTCAATAAGGAAAAGCGGATTGAAGAGCTGGAAAGAAAGATGGAAGAGCCGGATTTCTGGGATAATCCGGAACGCTCCCAGGAAATGATGAAAGAACTCAAAAGCCTGAAAGATGATAAGGAGATTTATGAAAATCTGGAAAGTCAGAGAGACGATATGGAGACTCTGATCGAGATGGGATATGAAGAAGACGATGCTTCGGTCATCCCGGAGATTCAGGAGATTCTGGATCAGTTTGAGACAGATTTTGAAAATATTCGTATGAAAACCCTGTTATCCGGAGAATACGATAAAAAAGATGCCATCATCAAGCTGAATGCCGGAGCCGGCGGAACCGAGTCCTGTGACTGGGCAGGAATGCTCTACCGTATGTACACCAGATGGGCGGAAAAGAAAGGATTTACCCTGGAAGTTCTGGATTATCTGGACGGCGATGAGGCAGGCATCAAATCTGTAACATTTGAGGTACACGGAGAAAATGCCTATGGCTACCTGAAATCAGAAAAAGGGGTACATCGTCTGGTACGCATCTCACCGTTTAATGCTGCAGGAAAGAGACAGACTTCGTTTGTATCCTGCGATGTTATGCCGGATATTGATGAAGATCTGGATGTGGATATCAAGGAAGATGATCTGCGTATCGATACGTATCGATCCAGCGGTGCCGGTGGTCAGCATATCAACAAGACCTCTTCTGCCATCCGTATTACACATATTCCAACCGGAATCGTGGTACAGTGTCAGAATGAACGTTCTCAGTTTCAGAATAAAGACAAGGCTATGCAGATGCTGAAAGCAAAACTATATCTGTTAAAACAGCAGGAAAATATGGAAAAACTCTCCGGCATCCGTGGCGAAGTGACAGAGATTGGCTGGGGAAATCAGATTCGTTCTTATGTACTGCAGCCGTATACGATGGTGAAAGATCACAGAACCGGCGTGGAGAGTGGTAATGTGGACAGTATTCTGGATGGTAATCTGGATCCGTTTATCAACGGCTATCTCAAGTGGATTGCCCTTGGCGGAAAACAGCCGGAGAACGCAACCGAAGAAATGGAATAACGATTCTACTTTCCATGACTGTTGAGAAAACGGAAAGATGGGAGTACACAAAAAAGGAGAATGGCGTATGGGTATTATCAGAGCTATCAGACAGACGATTGGCGGAACACTCGCTGATCAGTGGCTGGAAGTCATCGAGCCGGAAAATATGGGAGATCAGACAGTACTGACTGCAGGTATCCGCACCGGAAAAGGAGCGAACCGAAAAGGTGGAAAAGACAGCATTTCTAACGGATCAGTGATTCATGTATATGAGGGACAGTTCATGATGCTGTTAGACGGCGGACGGATCGTGGATTACAGTGCGGAACCGGGATATTTTACCGTGGATAATTCTTCTATGCCATCCATGTTCAGTGGAAGTCTGGACGATGTGGTGAAGAATTCTTTTGACCGGTTTCGTTTTGGCGGTACAGCACCCACTTCACAGAAAGTGCTGTATCTGAACCTGCAGGAGATTAAGGGAATTCGTTTCGGAACCAGAAACCCCATCAGCTATTTTGATAATTTTTATAATGCAGAATTATTTTTGAGAGCCCACGGAACTTATTCGATCCGAATCACGGATCCGATCAAGTTCTATGTGGAAGCCATTCCGAAAAATAAAGATCAGGTAGAGATCACAGATATCAACGAACAGTATCTGTATGAATTTCTGGATGCACTGCAGTCTTCCATCAATCAGATGTCAGCAGATGGTATGCGCATCTCCTATGTGCAGTCAAAGAGCCGGGAACTGTCAAAATATATGGCGGAAACACTGGATGAAGACTGGAAACAGACCAGAGGTATGGAGATCCAGGCGGTAGCTATCGCGAGCCTGTCCTACGATGACAAATCTCAGGAACTTCTGAATATGAGAAATCAGGGAGCTATGCTCCAGGATCCGTCCATTCGGGAAGGTTATATGCAGGGAGCTTTTGCAAGAGGAATGGAAGCCGCAGGAAGCAATGCAAACGGCAGTACCATGGGCTTCATGGGAATGCAGATGGGCGGCAATATGGCAGCTTCCATGTCAGCGGCCAATCAGCAGCAGATGATCCGGAACCAGCAGATGCAGCAAGAGGCAGCGACAGTACATCGTGCACAGAATGAGCCGGATATCTGGATCTGCAGCTGTGGACAGCAGAATACCGGAAAGTTCTGCAGCGAGTGCGGACGGCCCCGTCAGACCGGAGAATGGATCTGCAGCTGCGGACAGAAGAATACAGGAAAGTTCTGCAGTGAATGTGGAAAATCAAGACCATAAGACTTTTGCAGGAACAGATGCAGAAAAGATAAAGAAAGTATATCCGTACAGAAAGATGAGGAGAAAATCATGGAGGTAGTCAGTTTCAAATGCCCCAATTGCGGGGGCGAACTGGTATTTGATCCAAATACTCAAAACTACTCCTGTCCTTATTGTAATTCTGAGTTTTCTCAGGAACAGATCGATACGATGCAGAAAGGAAAACAGCCGTCTCAGGAATCTGAGGCGGCTGATTCTGCAAAAGGACAGGAACAGGAAGAAGCGGTAGTGTATGTATGCCCGAACTGTGGAGCCGAGATCGTGACGGATCCGACAACAGCGGCCACAGAATGTTATTATTGTCAGAGCCCGGTGGTATTATCGGAAAGAGTTTCCGGAAAGTATCTGCCCCAGGAGATCATTCCCTTTGCGATAGACCGGAAAAAAGCAGCGGAAATCTTTTTACAGAATATGAAAAAGAAGAAATTTGTTCCCCGTGGATTCTTCAGCGGAAAACAGATTGAAAAGATGAGCGGGGTGTATTTTCCATACTGGATGGTGGACTGGCGGGGAGATGCCGCAATGGAGGCGGAAGCCACCAAAGTCCGCACCTGGAGGACCGGTGATACGGAATATACGGAAACACAGTTCTACCGGGTGTACCGGGAAGGAAATGTGGAATTTGACGATATGCCGAAGATCGCCCTGCAAAAAGCCAACCGGAAGCTGGTAGAAGGTGTGCAGCCGTATGACCGGAAGGCGGCAAAACAATTTTCCATGGGTTATCTCTCCGGTTTTCAGGCAGAGCGCCGGGATCTTGAAAAAGAAGCGTTCGGAGCGGAGATCGCACGGGATACGGAACAATATGCAAAAAGAGTGCTCGAAAATGATATGCGCGGTTATACGACGGTACGACCGGTTCATCAGCAGGTGGGCAACCGGCAGGAGCGGTGGCGTTATGCGCTGGTTCCTGTGTGGACGGTGACTTATAAAGGAAGAAACGGAAAGATCTTTTATTACGCCATCAACGGACAAAACGGCAAGGTGTGTGGAGAACTTCCGGTTGATTATAAGAAACTGAGTCTGGTATCGGCATTGATCACCGGTGTGGTATTTCTTTTGGGACTGGCAGGAGGATTGTTGTTATGAGAATGAGAAAAAAGACGGGATACCTTCTGTTGATGCTTCTGCTGTTGCTGGTTCCGGTGGCTGCGTGGGCGGATAAAACCACGGTAGATGATCAGGCAGGACTTTTTTCACAGGAGGAAGAACAGGAACTTACCGATCGGATCGTGGAACTTACGACAGACTGGAACATGGATTTTGTGGTAGTGACGACAGAAGATGCGGAAGGCAAGACCTCCGAGGAGTATGCGGATGATTACTATGACTACAACGGATATGCGGAGGACGGTGTCCTGTATCTGATCGATCTGGACAACGGTTCGGTGTGGATCTCCACGGCGGGAAAGATGATCCGGTATCTGACAGATGCGAGGATTGATGCGGTGATCGATGCCGGATACGATAATCTGAAAGCAAAGAATTATGCAGATGGTATTCTGGAGATGCTGAATGAGACAGAGCGTTATCTGGAAGACGGCATTCCTTCGGATCAGTATAATTATGATACAGAGACGGGAAAGATATCAAGATACCGCAGTATTACGGTCTATGAAGCAATCGGAGCGGCTGTGATCGCACTTTTGTGCGGTGGCGGATTTGCAGCGGCTGTTCTGGGATCTTATCGGTTAAAAAGAAAAACGTATCGGTATCCGTATGAGAGCCGGGCAAAGGTGCATTTTACGAGAAGGGATGATCAGTTCCGCCATCGAAGCATTACACAGCGGAGAATCCCGCGGGAACCACCGTCCGGAGGTGGCGGCGGACAGAGTTCCGTACATACTTCCGGCAGTGGCACCTCACACGGTGGTGGCGGTCGGAGCCTGTAATATTTTATACGATTCAGACATGCTAAAGTTACTGTTCACTGGTAATATCCCGCGAGGTGTTTTTTGTGAGCGGAGGTCACAGAAAACCCGAGACATATCGCGCGAATTTATGCGAACAGCATAAATTCTGTGCATCGCGCAGCGTGTTGCTGGGCACGGAGTGAACAGTAACTATCGGAAATGTCCATAGAAATGTAAAGAAAAAGTAAGGAAGAGCAGAATGCACTATGATATACTGAAACCATGAGAACCTATCAGATACAGGAGGCAGACATGAAGAAAAAGAAAATTATTCTTACCGGAGCAGCTGTTGCAGCCGTTGTGGTAATCGGAATCGGTGCGTGGACATTGTTCGGCAGAAAATCATCGGATGGAAGTACGGAAAATGTAGTATATGTAAACAGCGTAGATAATCTGATGAATCCGGGAAGTGGTAACGGGGCAGTGAATCGCTTTGCCGGTGTGGTAGAAACACAGAAACAGGTGGACATTCAGCAGAGTCAGGATAAAACAGTAAAAGATATTTATGTGGAAGTCGGACAGGAAGTATCCAAGGGAGATCCGCTATTCTCTTATGATACAGAAAAATCACAGGAAGACCTGGAAAAAGCAAAGCTGGAGCTGGAACGGATCGATAACAATATCGGAAATAAACAAAATGAGATTGCTGCACTGGAAAAGGAAAAAAAGAGTGCAGGAAATGATGCACAGCTTGACTATACAATGCAGATTCAGAGTGCCCAGATGGAACTGAAACAGAGCGAATATGAAAAGAAAAGCAAACAGGTGGAGATTCAGAAATTACAGGACTCCATCGAGAACTGTCAGGTCACCAGTGAGATTGATGGTGTAGTCAAGTCCATCAATAACGGAAATCAGGACAGTTATTCTTCTTCAGGAGACAGCCAGGCATTTATGTCCATAATTGCGATGGGAGATTTTCGAATTAAATGTAAGGTAAACGAACAGAATATCGCGTCTGTAACGCCGGGGCAGGCTGTAATCGTACATTCCAGAGTAGATGATTCTGTTACCTGGGAAGGAACGATGGGTGCGGTAGATAAGGAAAATCCGGGCAACGATTCCAATAATGGCTATTATTTCAGCAGCGGTGACGGATCCACCCAGTCCAATTCCTATCCGTTCTATATCGAACTGGATTCTTCTGAGGGGCTGATGCTTGGACAGCATGTTTATGTGGAAGCCGATTATGGACAGAGTGAGGAAAAGGCGGGTATCTGGCTGGATGAATCTTTCATCTGTGATGCAGATACGGACAACCCCTATGTCTGGGTTGACGATGGAAAAGGAAAACTGGAGAAGCGTTCTGTGACGCTGGGACAGCATGATGATGAACTTTTCCAGTATGAAATTGCAGATGGACTGAGTAAAGATGATATGATCACTTATCCGGAAGACGGATTAAAAGAAGGTATGAAGACTGCAGTGGGAAGTAACGGTCAGATGGGGCAGAGCAACCCGGTGACGGATAGCGAAGATATGGACTTTTCAAATGAAGATTACTCAGAAGAAGAGAATTCCGGCAGCGATCTTTCTGATGAGAATATGGATGGAGTGGATTCCGGAGAGACGAATCAGGAAGATCTCACAGAAGACGGGATGCAGCAGAATGAGTCAAATGCTGATGGCAGCGAAGATGTCATCGGAGGAACGGAGGATGCACAGTGATTCTTGAGTTAAAAGATATCTGCAAAGATTACCTTCAAGGGAAAATGGTCATTCCGGTTCTGAAACATATTGATTTCCAGATGGAACAAGGAGAATATGTGGCCATTATGGGACCTTCCGGTTCCGGTAAGACGACGCTGATGAATATTGTAGGATGTCTGGATCAGGCGACTTCCGGCCAGTTTTTTCTGGACGGACAGGATATCAGCAAATGTACGGAAAATGAAATGTCGGATCTGAGACTGAAAAAGATTGGGTTTGTTTTCCAGAACTTTCAGCTGTTGTCGAGACAGACTGCATTGGAAAATGTGGAACTGCCACTGACTTATGCGGGGGTTGCGAAAAAAGAGCGGAGGGAACGGGCACTGCAGGCACTGACCCGTGTAGGACTGGAAGACAGAGTGAATTTTCAGCCGAATCAGCTTTCCGGTGGGCAAAAACAGAGAGTAGCGATTGCCAGAGCACTGGTTAACCAGCCGAAGATCCTTCTGGCGGATGAGCCGACCGGCGCACTGGACAGTACTTCTGGAGAACAGGTTATGGAACTGTTTCAGAGCCTGAACGATGAAGGAGTAAGCGTATTGATGATCACCCATGACAGTGAGATTGCAGCGAAAGCACAGAGAAAAGTAATTATCCGCGACGGCATAATGAAAAAGGAGGAGCAGCCATGAAGAAAAAATGGATTGCGGCTTTTATTGCTGCAGGAGTACTACTGCTTGGAGGGGTGACTGTATATGCGGTGAAAACAAGCAGTCAGAGTACGGTAAAGGTGGTATCAGTCAGTGACATGTCAGGTGGCGGTGGATGGTCCGACAACAGTCTGTCAGGAAATATTACTTCAGATGTATCGCAGAATATTTATCTGGCAGATTCACAGAAAGTAAAGAAAATATATGTAAAAGAAGGGGATACGGTAAAGGTCGGCGATGATCTGCTCACGTATGATATGACCCTGGAGAATCTGGATCTGGAAATGAAAAAACTGGAAAAACAGGGAATCGAACTGAACATAGAAAAAGCAAACAGGGAAATTACAAAACTAAAGAATACAAAACCGTCCAGTGATAACGGCAATGAAGATCCGGGATTGGATATACCGGAAGATCCGGGCGAGGAACCGGAAGATCCGTCCATGGAGCCGGAAGAGCCGGCAGAGGCTTATCAGGAGCTTACAGCGGAGGCAGAACCGTATATGGGAGAGGGAACGGTGGAAGAACCGTATCATTTTCTGTGTGCTGCTGACGGTGCGATTCTGGGAAGTTTTTTAAACCGAATGGCAGAGGAACAGTGTTTTTTTGTGATTGAGATCCGGGAGGGCGATGTAAGCAATGGAGAACTGTTAAAAATCTGGGGACAGAAGATTACGGAAGATGATTTTCAGGTAGCGGATACTGACCGGTTTCAGGTAAATCTTGAAAAAGAAACAGATGACAGTGATGGTCAACTGCCGGAGGATCTGAAAGCAGTAGCGGTTCTTGAAAAAGGAGCCAGCGCTTATCAGGGAGATGGAACAGAGAAAAAACCACTGACCTATCTGGTGAAAAAAGATGGTATTGTAAAAGGAAGTTTTTTCCTGGAAAGAAAAGAAGATGGAAAATATTTTCGTATTGAAGTTCGAGAAGAAAATGGTGATCTTATAAAGGCGTGGGAACAGAACGGAGCAGATGGGGATTTTGCAGCGGATGTAAAAGAGGACGGGGAATATCTGGTGGATCTGAGTAAAAAGCAAAGTGGAGAGACACCGGGAGAGCCAGCCGAACCGACCGATCCAAGTGAGCCAACAAAGCCGGGAGAAAATCCGGAGCCACCTGAACCATCGAATCCGGAAGAAAAGCCAACCGAACCATCGGTATCGCCGGAAATTACTCCCGGAGAGAACCCGGAACCGACACCGGAAGCCGGCACTCCTCAGGAAACGGCAGAACAGGAAAATACCGTGGATGGAATGAGCACAAAGAAAAGCCGTGCCTCCATTCGCTATCTGACAGTTACCAGCGTAATGGGAAGTGGAAGCAGAAAAGTGATCTCTACCGATACTGTTTCTGATACGACAGGATCCGGTGATGCAGGAACTTCTTATGGAGGAACAGCTGCAGAGATTCAGCAGCAGATCAAGGATAAAGAAAAAGAAATCAGGGATTATCAGCTGGATATTAAAGAGACCAATCTTGAGATTAAAGATATCCAGAAAAAGCTGAATAACCAGACAATTAAGAGTACATTAAATGGTGTGGTGAAAACAGTCGGTGATCCCGAAAAAGAAAGCAACGATGGAAAACCGCTGATTCAGGTGGTCAGCAGTGAAGGGCTTTATGTGCAGGGAACGGTCAGTGAATCTAAAATGAATAAACTGAAAGTGGGAGCTACACTGAGCGGATACAGTTATGACAATGGTGTCAGCTTTACCGCAGAAGTACGGGAAATTTCTCCGTATCCATCCGATAACGGACAGGACGGAGCCAATGCATCTTCCTATCCATTTACCGCATACATTGCAGATGCAAGCGGACTTAGTAATAACAGCTGGGCAGAACTTACGCTGCTGGATGAGGGCGACGGACAGGGACAAGGAATCTATCTGGAGAAACCTTTTGTGCGGACAGAAAACGGTCAGTATTACGTTATGAAGGACGACGGAACCGGACATCTGACAAAACAGATAGTACAGGTTGGCGGTATTCAGTATGGATCCAGTTATCAGATTACAGGCGGTCTGAGTATGGATGATAAGATCACATTTCCTTATGGAAAAGATGTCAGAGAGGGTGCAAAGACAGAAGAAGGTACGCTTGATGACCTTTATAACTATTAACGGCAGATGGGAGGAACAACAATGCTAGAAAATATCAGATTGGCCTTTCGGGGGATATGGTCTCATAAGATGCGGTCATTTTTGACCATGCTGGGGATTATTATAGGTATTGCTTCCATCATTTCCATCGCATCTACGATTCAGGGAACCAACGAGCAGATCAAACAGAATCTGATCGGTGCAGGAAACAACAATGTGGATGTACGGCTTTACCAGGGAGAGAGTGAGTACTGGATGGACAATGGTCTGCCGGATAATATTTCCGTGATTTCCGATGAACAGAAAGAACAGATTCGTAGTCTTGAAGGGGTTGAAAGTGCGACTTTTTATAACCGCAGAGGGTATGCGGACGGAATCACCTATCGGAACACCAGCCTGGACAGTGGAAGTGTGTACGGTGTGGATGCGGAGTTTCTGAAAACAAAAGGTTATGTAATACAAAATGGAAGGGATTTTGTAGAACGTGACTTTAAAGAGTTCCGGAAAGTGGTGCTGCTTGACGATGTGGCAGTGCAGACTCTATTTCCGGGAGACAATCCGGTGGGAAAAACCATAGAACTCCGTGGGGAACCATTTACCGTAGTCGGTTGTATCCGCAAGTCAGATGCTTTCGAACCGGTGATCAACAGTCTGGAAGATTACTATACGTATAATCAGAATACCAACGGAATCGTGCTGATTCCGGACAGTACCTGGCCGGTTGTTTATAATTATGATGAGCCGGAAGAAGTCAGCGTGATGGCTAGTGAGACAGACCTGATGAGTTCTGTAGGAAAAAAAGTGGAGGACATTATGAATCAGGCGGTAACCGGACAGACCGGTTCCGGTATGATTGATTCTGAAGAGGAAATGATGGACGGTGCCGGCAGCAGTGGTGCTGACAGTGGCAATGTCTCTTATAAGGCGGCGGATCTGTTGAAAACAGTTAAGAACCTGCAGAAAGTCAGTGAAAACACAAACAAACAGCTGCTTTGGATCGCAAGTATCTCTCTTCTGGTCGGAGGTATCGGTGTTATGAATATTATGCTTGTATCCGTTACGGAACGTACCAGTGAGATCGGTCTGAAAAAAGCAATCGGAGCGAGAAAAAACAGGATCCTATGGCAGTTTCTTACAGAAGCTGCTGTGCTGACCAGTATCGGAGGGGTTCTTGGAGTAATCGCCGGAGTGATCCTGTCACAGGTGATATCGAAGATGTCTCAGACTCCGGTGGCGATCAGCGTACCTGTCAGTGTACTGGCTGTAGTATTTTCTATGGCAATCGGTATTATCTTCGGTTTGCTTCCATCCATTAAGGCAGCAAATCTGAATCCAATCGATGCACTTCGTCACGAGTAGAAAAAGGATACGAGTGTTCAGAATTAAATTAAGAAAAATATTAGAAATTATTCACGCGAAATTCACCATATCGGATGGAAAATGGGTTATACTGGTAACGGAAAACTGAAATGAAAGGGAAGAATGTCCGGTCATTTCAAAAAAAGATTTCTATGGGGGATTTATAGTAAATGAACATTTTATTTTTCTTAACACCAAAAAATGAAGTTGCCTATGTGGAAAATGATGACACTCTGCGTCAGGTACTTGAAAAAATTGAATATCACAAATATACTGCTATTCCGATGTTAAATAAGAATGGAAAATATGTGGGAACTGTAACAGAGGGAGATCTGCTCCGGTATATCAAGGAAAAATGGTTCCTGAATATCCGGGAAGCGGAGGATTGCAGCATCAGCAGAGTACATCTCCGATGGAAGTACCAGACAGTGGATATTAACTGTAACATGGAGGATCTGGTGGATACGGCCATGAAGCAGAACTTTGTTCCGGTACTGGACGATGCGGATAATTTTATTGGTATTGTCCGCAGAAGTGATATTTTAAAATACTGTTATAAACAAAGCAAAGCAGGAAGACAAAAACAGGAAGAAGCATAGCAGATGAAAGACAGAAGTGATCCGTGGAATAAAAACAGACAATCGCTTCTGTCTTTCTTTATGTGGGCGGGGAATCTGGAGCGTGTCTGCATAAAAACAGTTGATAGAGGGGCAGACAGGGTGAATTCTTTTAGTTGACCAGCCTGTGTGCCCGTGATAAGATATAATGAGCGTTAGCGAGTGGGAACAAACGAAGTTTGTTCATCGGGAGCGGCGAATGGCGATCATGATAGCTGCGAAAGCAGCGTCAAGCACCGAAGGTGCGAATCATGATATAATGTAACGATTCTAACAAAGGAGTTTTAGGAAAGTATGAAAACAATAATCGAATTGATTTCCAATGAAGTAATGACCGCTTTTAAAGAAGCCGGTTATGATGAAAATATGGGAAAGGTTACGCTGTCGAATCGGCCGGACCTGTGTGAATATCAGTGTAATGGTGCTATGGCAGGTGCAAAAGTATATCATAAAGCCCCGATCATGATCGCCAATGATGTAGTGGCAAAACTTGCCGGCAGTAAAGTCCTCGAGATGGCAGAAGCTGTTAATCCGGGATTCATTAATCTGAAAGTATCCGGAGCATATATGGCGCAGTATTTGGAAGAGATGAGAAACAGTGAGAAAATGGGTGTGGAAGAAGCAAAGGATCCACAGACCATGATTCTTGACTACGGTGGACCAAACGTTGCAAAACCACTGCATGTCGGACATCTGCGTTCTGCAATCATCGGTGAGAGTATCAAGAGAATGGGAAGATATCTGGGACATAAAGTTATCGGTGATGTTCATCTGGGAGACTGGGGACTGCAGATGGGTCTGATCATCACAGAACTGCATAAAAGAAAACCGGAACTGGTATATTTCCAGGAAGATTACGAAGGAGAATATCCGACAGAAGCTCCATTTACCATCAGTGAGCTGGAAGAAATTTATCCGGCAGCCAGTGGAAAATCAAAAGAAGACGAATCGTATAAAGCAGAAGCTCTGGAAGCAACCCATCAGTTGCAGATGGGTAACAGAGGATATCGTGCATTATGGAAGCATATTTTGCAGGTATCGGTTACTGACCTGAAGAAAAACTACGCAAACCTTAAGGTAGACTTTGATCTGTGGAACGGAGAATCTGATGTACAGGATACCATTGCACCGATGGTACAGAAGCTGAAGGAGCAGGGACTGGCTTATGAAGACCAGGGTGCGGTTGTCGTAGATGTAAAAGAAGAGACGGATACCAAAGAGGTACCTCCGTGTATGATCTTAAAATCAGATGGTGCTGCTTTGTATACAACCACAGATCTTGCTACTATCGTGGAACGTATGGAAAAATACAATCCGGATGAGATCATGTATGTGGTAGACAAACGTCAGGAGATGCATTTTGTTCAGGTATTCCGCTGTGCCAAAAAAGCAGGTATGGTAAAAGATGATACCAAACTGACGTTCCTTGGTTTTGGTACCATGAACGGAAAAGACGGGAAACCGTTCAAGACAAGAGAAGGCGGTGTGATGCGTCTGGAAAATCTGATTCGTGATATCAACGAAGAAATGTATAAAAAAATCGTGGACAACCGCAGCATCAAAGAAGAAGATGCAAGAGCGACTGCAAAAATTGTAGGACTTTCTGCAATCAAATACGGAGACCTGTCCAACCAGGCATCCAAAGATTATATTTTTGATATTGAAAGATTTACATCTTTTGAAGGAAATACCGGTCCGTATATTCTGTATACAACCGTCCGTATCAAATCTATCCTGAACAGATATAAAGAAGAAGGCGGTAATCTGGATACCCTGAAGATTCTGGCGGCAGGAAGTGACAGTGAGAAAGCGCTGATGCTGGAAGCATCCAAATTCAATCAGGTGATCACGAATGCTTATGAAGAGAAAGCACCGCATAAAATCTGTTCTTATATTTATGAACTTGCAAATGCATTTAACCGCTTCTATCATGAAACAAAGATTCTGGCTGAAGAGGATCAGGCGAAGAAAGAATCCTATCTGGCTTTGCTGATGCTGGTAAAAAATATTCTGGAAGCATGTATCGATATGCTGGGATTTGAAGCACCGGAAAGAATGTAAGCGTGATTTCCGGAAGGAGGAGCAATTATGAAAAAACCTTCAGGAACCAGAGTGAACATCATGATCATGGGAATTGTGATCGTGGTGCTTGCCCTGGGTCTTGCAGCCATCCTGGGATATGGAAAAGCCAGAAAGCAGATGGAACAGATGCAACAGGCACAACAGGAACAGGAGGCAAAAGAAGCGCAGATAACACCGACGCAGACGGTGACACCGGAGCCTACGGATGATCCGACAGATCCAGCAGTACAGAAAAAGAATCTGATCACGGAGATCAAAAAGGCGGTAGAACATAATGATGTAAAAATTATGACCGCAGATCTCCGGTATACGTCACAGGAAGGTCAGGTAGAAGCATATACGCAGGAAGATGTGGCAGCTGTTTTGCTGCATCTGAAAAAGAACGAGAAAGATTACCAGGCTTTTGTGGAAAAACTGCAGGATGAGAGTGTTACAGTAGGAGAAGAAGAGGGAATACAGTACCTTCTTCTGACAGATTCAAATCTCAGGAAAATGACCGGGACAGAAGAACCGGCAGAAACCGTAGAGGCGGAGATTGTCACACCGACACCGACTCCTGAAGGCAATGGCAGGAAAATTGCCATTGATGCAGGCCATCAGGCACATGGAAACAGTGAACAGGAGCCAATTGGGCCGGGGGCGTCTCAGACAAAAGCAAAAGTGGCATCCGGAACGACCGGAAGAACAACAGGAGTAACGGAATATCAGCTGAATCTGGATGTGGCACTGAAGCTTCGCGATGAGCTGGAAGCAAGGGGATACGAAGTCTATATGATCCGGGAAACCAATGATGTGGATATCAGTAATGCGGAGCGGGCACAGCTTGCAGCGGAATCGGGTTCAGATATTCTGATTCGCATCCATGCCAATGGGTCGGATAATACCTCTGTAGCAGGAGCTCTGACAATGGCACCTAGTACGGCTAACCCATATCTGAGTCAGGAAATGATTGCTGAATGTCAGAAACTGTCACAGTGTATCATCACTGCGTTTTGTGCTTCCACAGGGGCAAATAATCAGGGTGTGTATCAGACCGATGAGATGAGTGGGCTGAACTGGTGCAGTATTCCTGCAACCATTGTTGAGATGGGATATATGACCAATCAGGAGGAAGATACCCGGATGCAGACAGCAGATTATCAACAGCAGATGGTGACGGGGATAGCAGATGGAATTGATCAGTACTTTGCGTCCTGAGAATAAGAAAAAGTGACAGAAAAAAGAAAGGGGAAATGCCAAATGAAAAAACTGAAAATGATCGGTATGCTATTCGTAATGCTGTTTCTGGTAGGAATTCTTCCGACAAAAGCTCATGCAGAAGGTTGGGTACAGGAAGAAAACGGAAGCTGGTATTATCTGAATCAGGCAGGAGAAAAGGCGAAGGAAACCTGGATCGGCAATTATTATGTGGATGAAAATGGTGTCTGGATCGAAGGAAAAACACAGGCAAAAAATGAGTGGATCAGCAGCGGTGGTCGTTGGTGGTATCGTCACAGTGACGGAGGATATACCAGATCAGGCTGGGAACAGATCAACGGAACCTGGTATTATTTTGACGGTGCAGGATGGATGGAGACCGGCTGGCTGAACGTGGGAGGAACCTGGTATTATCTGAACGGAAGCGGAGCGATGGCAACCGGTTGGCTGAAACTTGGAAATACCTGGTATTATTTGAACGGAAGCGGAGCGATGGCAACCGGCTGGGTGAATGTGGGAGGAACCTGGTACTACATGAACGGAAGCGGAGCGATGGTAACCGGCTGGCTGAAACTTGGAAATACCTGGTATTATCTGAACGGAAGCGGAGCGATGGCAACCGGTTGGCTGAATCTGGGAGGGACCTGGTATTATCTGAACGGAAGCGGAGCGATGGCAACCGGTTGGTTGAATCTGGGAGGAACCTGGTATTATCTGAACGGAAGCGGAGCGATGGCAACGGGCTGGCTGAATCTGGGAGGAACCTGGTATTATCTGACAGGAAGTGGAGCCATGGCAGCAAACACCTGGATCGGAAGTTATTACGTTAATGGAAGCGGAGCCTGGGTACCTGGTCAGACAACCGGCACGACAACAGGTGGAGGTTCCAAAAACAAAATTATTGCCATTGATGCAGGTCACCAGAGAAAAGGAAACAGTGCAAAAGAGCCGATCGGTCCCGGAGCATCTCAGACAAAGCCTAAAGTTGCATCCGGAACTCATGGAAATGCATCCGGACTAAACGAGTATGAGTTGACACTTCAGGTTTCTTTGAAACTGAGAGATGAGCTTCAGGCACGTGGATATCAGGTTTATATGATCCGCGAGACACATGATGTCAATATCAGCAATGCAGAACGCGCACAGATGGCAGCCAATCAGGGAGCAGATATTCTGGTTCGCATCCATGCCAATGGATCTGATAATACATCCGTTGCAGGAGCACTGACGATGGCACCGTCCAACAGCAATCCGTATCTGGGAAAAAGTGTGATCAGTGCCAGCCAGACACTGTCAAGAAAAATAGTAGACTGTTTCTGTGCAGCTACAGGAGCTAAAAACCAGGGTGTAATGCAGACGGATACCATGAGTGGCATCAACTGGAGCTCCATTCCGGTGAGTATCGTTGAAATGGGATACATGACCAATCGTACAGAAGATCTGAATATGGCAAGCACTTCTTATCAGACAAAAATGGTACAGGGTATCGCTAACGGTATCGATGCTTATTATGGAGCATAAGTAATTATCCGGCAGGTATTATTCTGCGGGGTGTTTTGACTCGGAACTGCGAAGGTAATGAGCAGTTCCGAGCATAAAAGAAAAGAGAGCAGGACGTAACTATGTCACAAGTAATATTATTTGACCTGGATGGAACATTGACAGAGTCCGGAGAGGGCATTATTAACTGTGTGCAGTATGCACTGGAAAAACTGGGAAAAAAAGAAGAACATCCGGAAAATCTGCAGTGTTTTATCGGTCCTCCTTTAAAAGAACAGTTTATGAAATATGCAGGTCTCGGCGAGGAAGAGGGAGAAAAGGCAGTTGTATATTACCGGGAACGGTATACTACAACGGGAATATTTGAAAACCGTCTGTATCCGAAGATTCCGGAATTACTGGAACTTCTGAAAATTAATAATAAGATCCTTGCTGTGGCATCGTCTAAACCGGAGGTCTACGTAAAACAGATTCTGGAGCATTTTCAGATTGCAGATTATTTTACTGCGATTGTGGGAAGTGAACTTGACGGAAGAAGAACGGAGAAGGCGGAGGTTATTGAAGAGGCTTTACGGCGGATGCATCTGGAAGAAGAACGGGACAAGGTTCTTATGGTAGGCGATCGGAGTCACGATGTACAGGGTGCCATAAGCTGTGGTCTGCAATGTATCGGGGTTGCCTACGGATACGGAAGCCGGGAAGAACTGGAAAAAGCAGGTGCTGTCTATATCGCAGACAGTGTGGAAGATCTGGGAATCCTTGCCAGTCCGAACGATGAAGAAACCACAGAAAATGTTGAATCTGTGCGGAATATTATTCCGGACAGAGAAAAAGTGAAGAAATATGAAATACCGGAGACACGGAAACTGGGAAAAGAAGAAAAAGAAATGCCGGAACCTGCGAAAAAAAAGGAAAAATTCCGGTATTCCACGGCCGGACAGATCTGGCGTCTGATTTATCCGTTTTTGATTCATTATGGAGCCACACTGCTTGCAACGATCGCTTTATATCTGGTATATCTGATACAGGCGGGCGGACTGCAGGAGACTGCCAGTGCCGGACAGCGTCTGATCAACAGTACGTTATATGTTACTCTGATCGGTGATCTTACAGCAGCGATGATCCTGTATCTGTTTTACCGGAAAGATCAGATGCATCGGAAAGAAGGATTCAGTGGAACAGGAAAAGCTTTTGTGTGGGCACCTCCGGTGATCTGGTTCAGTGTGATCATCCTGGCAATTGCCACAGGACAGTTTTTAAATGATCTGATCAATGGATTGCATCTGAACGATCTGTTTACTGGCTACAGTGAGGTGTCTGAACAGGCATTTTCCGGACAGCCGGTGGGCCTTATGATTCTGGTAGTGGGAATTATCGGACCCATCTGTGAAGAACTGATGTTTCGCGGAATCGTATTCCACAGACTGAAAGACTGGGTCAAACCACAGGCAGCAATTGTAATATCTGCGTTATTATTCGGTATCTATCATGGCAATGTTGTACAGTTTTTTTATGCAACATGTATGGGTGTGATGCTTGCGATCATCTATGATAAAACCGGAACTTTGTGGATCAGCATCGTTGCACATATAGCAGCAAATCTGTGGAGCCTTTTCGGAAGCAGTTTCTGGAGCAGTCTGTGGCAGCAGATTCCGGCAGGAATGCTTTGCAGTATTATGATAGAAATTTTGTTATGTGTGATTCCGACATACTGGTTATTTGGATATAAAAGAAAATAAAAAAAAGACTTGTAACCGAAAAAAGCTTATGCTATAATCACAACGATGCATAAAACACCCGTGCCGATTCCGAGAAGGTGCCTGAAAACAGGTCTCGAAAAGAATGAGAAGTACGGGGAAGATTAAAACCAAAAAAGGAGATTGAAATCATGAGCGTTATTTCAATGAAACAGTTACTGGAAGCCGGTGTACATTTTGGACACCAGACAAGAAGATGGAACCCTAAAATGGCAGAGTACATCTACACAGAAAGAAACGGAATCTACATTATCGACCTGCAGAAATCCGTTGGAATGGTAGATGATGCTTATAAAGCTGTATCTGACATCGCTGCAGAAGGCGGCACAATCCTGTTCGTTGGTACAAAGAAACAGGCTCAGGATGCTATCAAAGTTGAAGCAGAGCGTTGTGGAATGTACTATGTAAACGAAAGATGGTTAGGTGGTATGCTGACTAACTTCAAAACTATTCAGAGCAGAATCGCTAGACTGAAAGAGATTGAAGCTATGCAGGAAGACGGAACATTTGATGTTCTGCCGAAGAAAGAAGTTATCGCACTGAAAAAAGAGCTGGATAAACTGCAGAAAAACCTGGGCGGAATCAAAGACATGAAGAGAATCCCGGATGCAATCTTTATCGTAGATCCGAAAAAAGAGAGAATCTGTGTTCAGGAAGCTCATACTCTTGGAATCCCGCTGATCGGTATCTGTGATACCAACTGTGATCCGGAAGAACTGGATTATGTTATCCCGGGTAACGATGATGCTATCCGTGCCGTAAAACTGATTGTTTCCAAAATGGCAGATGCTGTTATCGAAGCAAATCAGGGTGCAACAGGCGAGGAAGAATTCGTTGAAGAGGCTGTTGAAGAGGCAGTAGAAGAGTAAGATTTTGTATCCATTCAGCTGTCGGAGGGGTATTCTCCGGCAGCTGAGTAACTGTAAAAACTCAATTTTAGGAGGAAATCATAATGGCTATTACAGCAGCAATGGTAAAAGAATTAAGAGAAATCAGCGGCGCTGGTATGATGGACTGTAAGAAAGCTCTTACAGCTACCGAAGGTGATATGGACAAGGCTATGGAATTCCTGAGAGAAAAAGGTCTTGCAACTGCACAGAAAAAAGCAAGCAGAATCGCAGCAGAAGGTATCGTAATGCTGAAAGTTGCAGAAGATTCCAAAAAAGCTGTCGCTGTAGAAGTAAATGCTGAAACTGACTTCGTTGCTAAAAACGAAAAATTCCAGGCATACGTTGCACAGGTTGCTGAGCAGGCTCTGGAAACAGAAGCAGCAGATATCGATGCATTCCTGGCTGAGACATGGAAATTTGATACAACCAAAACTGTAAACGAAGCTCTGGCTGGACAGGTTGCAGTAATCGGCGAGAACATGAAGATTCGTCGTTTCCAGAAAGTAGAAGAAACAGAAGGTTTCGTAGCTTCCTATACTCATATGGGTGGAAAAATCGGTGTTCTGGTTGACGTTGTAACAGACGTTGTAAACGATGAAATCAAAGAGATGGCTAAGAACGTAGCTATGCAGATAGCAGCTCTGAACCCGAAATATACAAATAGATCCGAAGTAAGCGAAGAGTACATCGCTCACGAAAAAGAAATCCTGATGGCTCAGATCCAGAACGACCCGAAAGAGTCCCAGAAACCGGAGAAAGTTATTCAGGGTATGATCAGCGGACGTATCAATAAAGAACTGAAAGAAATCTGTCTGCTGGATCAGGTTTATGTTAAAGCAGAAGACGGAAAACAGTCAGTAGAAAAATATGTTGCAGAAGTTGCAAAAGCAAATGGTGCAAACGTTACCATCAAAGGCTTTGTTCGTTACGAGACCGGTGAAGGTATCGAAAAGAAAGAAGAAGATTTTGCAGCAGAAGTTGCAAAACAGATGAACGCATAATCTTACAGTTCGCATAAGAATTTGAACCGTATGATTATCATGTAAATCAACGAAAAACCTTGAATTTCCTATGAAAATGGGATGATTCAAGGTTTTTTTGCGTGTTGGGGAATAAATTTTGACTTATCGTAAATTATCGCTATTTATGCATGGAATTGGGTAAAAGTTGGGGAGTGAGTTGGGGAATTTCAATTCCCCAACTGGAGTATGAAACTTTGCCTCATTCTTCTGAAATAAAAGGGCGAAGATTGCTTGTTTTATTTTGTTGGGGAATAGTGTAACTCCCCAATATCTCCTGTTTTTTGTGTGTTAGCGTGAGATTTGTTGATTTAGTAATTTGTTATAGAAAATTGTTAAGAGAAAGAATAGTATGTTATAATATAAAAAATGTACTTGGAATAATGAATGGAGGAATTTTTGTGAATATTCTTCAATCCAGATACAATACGATTTTTTATTATTTTAGTGAAAAAATAGTGGTACTTAAAATTTTTGAAGAAATTCATATGGCGAAGGTGATATTTGTTGATTCAACAAAAGAAAAGGTTGTTGATATTAGTGGCATATCAACTGTACCGGTCTTTGATATTTCAGTACCTATAACATTGTTGGGTGGTAAAGAAAGATGATTTTAGATTTTTTTGAAGGGAAACTGGATGGTGATACTTGGGAAGAACTATGCCAGTCGTGTTATCGAATTAAATATCAGGAGCAACATTATACAGAAATTCCAGCAGTGCAGGAGGGAGATGCAGGAATTGAGGGATTTACAAGAAATGGAATAGTTAATCAATGTTATTGCCCAGAACGAAACTATTCAGATGATGATTTATATAAACATTTAAGAAAAAAGATGACAAAGGATATAAATAAATTACTTGATAAAAATTATAAGAAAAGATTAGCAGAATTGGGTGTCCCTTTAATACATGAATGGCATTTTGTTATTCCGGAATATAGAGATTCAAGGATTATTCAACATGCAGAATCTAAGAAAAATGAAGTACTAAAAGCGAAGCAAGAGAATCCTGAACAATATGATTATCTTGCAGCTGATTTTGATATTATAATAAAAACAGCAGATGATTTTAAATTTGAGATTACAAGAACTATTCGAGAATCTTTAACTGATACAAAGTTAAATTTAGCAGTACGGAGTGTTAAGGCAACTGATTGGGAAAAATGTGAGTCAGACAAAGTTAGTAATATTAAACGAAAAGTAAAAGCTGTGATGAATGACATAGATGAGGAGGATGAAGATTTTAAACAAATAGTAGACACATACGTTGTGTCATATATAAAAGGTTTAGAAATTATGCGAATGTTGAGAATGTCTTATGCGGCTATTTATGAAGACGTTTACAGTTTAGAGCAAGCATATAAAAAACAGGTTTCGTTAAAAACCGGTATGAACACAAATAAAAGTATGAACTCACAGATTTTTAATGAGATACTGGAAGATTTTGAAAAAAAATTAAGCGAGTCGTGTGGATATTTTAATCCTGCGTCAATTATAGAACTGAAAATAGATATTATAAGTATGTGGTTAGCAGATTGTTCAATGAAATTTAGAAAGTAGAGGAAAATATGGATAATTATTTGCTTACGAATGAAATTATTTTTGAATCTAAACCAGATGCTGTACCATATAATTATCGCATAAGCTATAAAATAGCACAGATATGTATGATTATATCTAAATCTTGTAATGGTAGAGCTGGTTGTTCATTAGTTAAATTACATATTATCTCAAATGCATTAAATGCGCAAGAATATATGAAATCTTTGCAAGATTATGTGAATGATAAAATGGGATTTATTCTTGTGCGATTTGATCCAGTGGTTAATCGAGCAATAAAATATGCGATAGCGGACAAATTAGTATGCCAATTAAAAAATGGAACATTTAGGCTTACGTATAAAGGTAAAGAACTTATTAAAAAAATTGAGAAAGAAGATATTATGATTCGAGAAAGAGAGTTTTTGAATGAATTAGGAACAAAATTAACTAATGAAAAAATTGATCAGTTAATGTCCTTATGGAGGTATAAAAATGTTGAAAATTGATCGAGTAAGGATAGAGATACAAACAGAAGATGGTTTGTATGGAGTTGATGAAAAATTTGAATCAGGATTAAATTTATTGGCAAGTGAAGATAATACTTGTGGAAAAAGTTCTATACTTGAGGCAATTTATTACGGTTTGGGATTTGAAGAAATAGTTGGAGGAAAAGGGGAAAAAGTTTTAACATCGGTATATAAAACATATATTGAACATGATGATAAAAAATTAGCGGTTTTGGAATCTAAAATATACTTACAGATATCGAATGGGAATGAAGTGGTTACTCTTTATCGGGTTGCCAAAATGCAGAATAGAGATAGCAAGCTTATTTCTGTTTATCATGCGGAGATGGACAAGATTGGAGAAGCCATATTGATTGAGGATACTTATGTTCATATGCCGAACTCAGCTGTTAATAATCAAGGATTCCATCAATTTTTGGAAAAGTTTATGCACCTTGAACTACCGAAAGTACCAGCAACAGATGGAACACAAAGAAAATTATATCTGCAGCTAATATTTTCATGTATGTTTATAGAACAAAAGCATGGATGGGCAGATTTATTTTCAGGTATGCCGATATTGGGAATCAAAGATTCTAAAAAAAGAGTATTAGAATTTGTTATGAATTTAGATACTTTAAGTAATGAAAAGAAAAAAGAAGGATTGAAATCTGAAGAAACAAGAATAAGAAGAGAATGGGAATTATTGGTAAGAGATATAATTAATGCATGCACAAGAGAAACCTGTGATCTTGTCGGTATACCAATAAAACCCAGTGTACTGACTAAAATTGACTTAACAGGAATTCATATTCTGAAAAACAAAGAAAATATACAGGATTATATAATAAAATTAAAAAAAGAATATAGTGAAATTGAACGTATAAAACCTAAAGTGGTTGATAATTTTGAAGACTTACAAGAAGAACTTAATGAAACTGAGAATGACATAGTTTCATATGAAGCAGACATGAAATGGTTGCGGGAACATATACTGCAAGAAAAAGCATCTATACAGGTTTTAAATAGTAATTTGGAAATAATTAATACAGATTTGCGTAATAATAAAGATGCGGCAAGACTTAGAGAGTTAGGTTCAGAGCTAAATTGTTTAACCTCTAAAGATATTTGTCCAGTTTGTCATCAACATATACCAGATTCATTACTTCCTGTAGTTGAAGGAATTAATATTATGAGTATTGATGAAAATATTAGGCATTTAAGCGCTCAAAAAGAAATGTTGGAATATGCAAAAGAAAGTCATATACAAAATAAGAAAGAAATGGATGAAAAATTGCAAGTTTTACAAGGAAAAATATTTACTTTAAGGAGATTAGCGAAGGCATTAAGAAGCGATTTGTATGCAGTAGATGATAATTTGTCAGAAGCATTAGTGTATAAAAAAATAGAATTGCAGACGAAGATTGATCACTTAGAGGGTTTAATAAAGTATGTGGAAAAACAAAAGGAAAGTTTTGAAAATCTTTCAAATAAATGGAAAACATATTTACAAAGTAAAAAGGAATTACCTCAAAACAAATTTTCAGTAGTTGACTATAAAAAAATCAAATTATTGCGAAATAATTTTGTGTTTAATTTAGAGAATTATAATTATAAGAGTGTTATAGATAAAACAGAAATTAGCATTTCAGAAGATAATTATTTACCAGTTATTGAACAATTTGATATGAAATTTGATTCTTCCGCAAGTGATAATATTAGAGGAATCTGGGCATATACAGTAGCTTTATTGCAAGTTTCCATGAGTAAAGGGGGAAACCATCCAGGTGTATTAATATTTGATGAACCAGTACAACATAGTATTGTACCAAATGATATGAAAAAATTTTTAGATAGTATAGTGCAACTAGGAAAGAATTGTCAAACAATTATAGGAATTACAGTGAAGGATAGTGATACTCAAAAGAATATTGACATGTTAGAAGAAGATGTATGCCATCTAATAAAAGTGAAAAATAAAGCATTTCAAAAATTAATGTAAAATACATAACCGATTGGTTCAATATGAGTCAGTCGGTTTTTTCATGCCCATTTTTATACATAGCCAGTCCCGTAAAAAGAATTGGCTATTAAATTTTTCAAGGAAGGAGGCAACCATAGATGACCAAGTGTAAAGTAATCACCCTTGCGAATCAGAAAGGAGGAACAGCCAAGACCACTACAACATTAAATCTGGGAATTGGTCTTGCAAAGCAGGGGCGAAAGGTATTGCTGGTGGATGCTGATCCACAGGGAGATCTGACCACAGCATTAGGATGGACTGATGCAGATAATCTTCCGGTTACATTGGGCTACACAGATGCAAAAAGTTTTACAAGATGAACCATTTACTTATAATGAAGGAATTTTACATCACAAAGAAGGAGTAGACATTATTCCGACTAATATTGAATTATCGGGCATGGAAATCTCGCTGGTAAATGCAATGAGCAGAGAACAGACGTTAAAGCTGTATCTGTCAGATTTGAAGAAGGATTATGATTATATCTTGATTGACTGTATGCCAAGTTTAGGAATGTTGACTATCAATGCGTTAGCTGCAGCAGACAGTGTAATTGTTCCGGTACAGGCTCAATATTTGCCATTAAAGGGTATGACACAGCTTATGAAAACAATCGGTAAGGTGCAAAGACAGCTCAACCCAGAATTGAAAATTGATGGAGCTTTGTTAACATTAGCAGATATGAGGACCAGGATTGCCAGAGCAACGGCATATAATCTTAGAGAAACGTATGGAAAGCATATCCGGATTTTCAAGACGGTTATTCCAGTAGCTACCACAGCGGCAGAAAGCAGTGCGGCAGGAAAGAGTATTTATACTTATGACAAAGACGGAACCGTAGCGCAGGCATATGCGGAATTTACTCGGGAGGTGATACAGTGTGGCGAAAAGCAGAGAAATAAACATGAATCTTCCCTCAGCAGATGATTTATTCACAACGCAGGAAGAAAGAGATCAGAAGAATCAGGAATATGTCAAAAATATTTCTATTTATGAGATTACAGATTTTCCCAATCATCCATTTAAAGTGAAAATGGATGACAAAATGCTGGAGACAATTGAGAGTGTACGTGATCATGGTGTATTAGTTCCGGCACTTGTCAGAGAGAAGCCAACAGGTGGATATGAAATGATTTCCGGACATCGTAGGAAGATGGCAAGTGAACTTGCGGGCAAAGAGACGATGCCATGTATCGTAAGAAATCTTAGCGATGATGAAGCTGTGGTGGTCATGGTTGACAGCAATCTACAGCGAGAAGAAATCTTACCATCCGAAAAAGCATTTGCCTACAAGATGAAGTTGGACGCTATGAAAAGACAGGGAAACCGCACAGATTTAACTTCCACGCCATTGGCTCGGAAGTTGAAGGGAAAAGAATCTGCTGAAATATTAGGTGAGCAAGTTGGTGAAAGTAAAGACCAGATCAGAAGATATATCCGATTAACCAACTTAATTCCTGAAATTCTTGAAATGGTTGATGAAAAGAAAATTGCCATGCGTCCGGCGGTGGAGCTGTCATATTTGCCGCAAGAGGAACAAGAGATATTGTACGACACCATGGAATCGGAGGCTTGTACCCCAAGTCATGCTCAGGCAATTAAAATTCGTAAATTTTCAGCGGAAGGAAGATTGAACGAAGATGTTTTACTGTCGATTATGGCAGAAGAAAAGCCAAATCAGGTAGAGCAATGGAAAATCCCTAAGAACCGATTGAAAAAATATTTTCCGTCTGGAACTTCACAGGAAAAAATGGAGGAAACAATCGTCAAGGCTTTGGAATTGTATCGGAAGCGGGAAAAAATCAGAGAACGATAGCAAATTTGACACCAAGGGACAAGTCTATCCTTTGCTGGATATCCGGAAAACGAAAATTCTTGTTTTCCCCTCCCCACACCCTACCCCTTTGGTTTACCAGCAGATTACCAGCCGAAAAGACAATAAGCAGCCGGGAGATGGATTTTCTTTCGGCAGGTTGATATTTCCCAAAACTGAGACAGCAGAAAATGAATAGTGTAAAGCACAATAACAGGCGTTCCGGATGGACGTCTTTTTTAGTGAGTGAAAAGAAAGGAATTGAAGAAAATGAAGAAGATATGGAAACGAGTGTGTACAGGGATTCTTGCCTTGTCCACGATTTTAACTGCATTGCCAATCACTTCAGTCCAGGCAGCAGAAACACAGTATTGGACGGAATCCGCAGAGAGAGTCGGATATATTGAACATGTGATGAATGATGGAACGATCCATTCCACATTTAATGAAGGTCACATGAAAGTAGAAGGAGAAACAGCCTATTGCGTAGATATTAACACCGGATTTAAAAATGGATATAAGACCAGGCATGATGCCAGTGCCAGTATGAGTGAAGTGCAGATCGAAGATGTGGCATTGTCGTTGGAATACGTAAAACAGTATACAGAAAGTCACAGTGGGTTGAATGCAAATCAGAAATATTTGCTGGAGCAGTGTGTGGTGTGGCAGAGACTGAGTGAGCATTTAGGATGGCAGTGTGATAATGTCCGAGCAGCATATTCCGAGATTTCTCAAGATATCCAGAATGAAGTGTATGCAGGAGTAAAATCTTTTGTGAAGGCGAATAAAGGACGCTATAAATGTGGTGGTTATATTTACACCGGAGAAGGGCAGGACATCGGACAGTTTTGGGCAGAATTGAATGTTGGAAATGCAAAGGTAAAAAAGACTACCGCAAATGAGATTGTCACAAATGGGAATGCAATGTATTCCATTGCAGGGGCAACCTTTGGAATATTCTCAGACCAGAATTGCAGTAGTCAGATTGGAACACTTACAACAAATGAAAATGGCGATACGAACGAGGTGGAAGTAACTGCCGGGACTGTTTATATCAAAGAGCTCTCTGCACCGAAGGGATATAAGCTGGATACAACAGTACGCAGTCTGAAAGTTGAAGCAGGAAAAACAACCACATTAAATATTTCAGATGTTCCGAAAGTGACAGAAACATTGGTAGACCTATTCAAGATTGATATGGAGACAGGAAAAGCAACTGCACAGGGTGATGCTGCATTGGCAGGAGCAGAGTTTACCTGGCACTATTATGACGGACTTTATACAAAAGACAATTTACCAGAGAAAGCAACACGTACCTGGGTTACAAAGACGGTAGCTGAAAAAGACAGTAATGGAACTGTTCATTATGTGACAAAACTGGCAGATGCTTACAAAGTATCAGGAGATACATTTTACACCCAGAATGAAAAAAGCGTATTGCCACTTGGAACACTGACTGTTGAAGAAACCAAAGCACCAGACGGATATTTACTGGACGGAGCTTATATGCAGGCAGGAGACAGTACAGAGCAGATCAAAGGAATGTATCTGACACAGATCACAGAGGACGGAGAACTTGCAGTTCTTTCCGGAAGCAACCAGTATTCCGTATCTGATCAGGTAATCCGAGGTGGTGTGAAGATTCAGAAACGTGATATGGAGACAAAAGACACTAAGGCACAGGGAAGTGCCACATTAAAAGATGCAGCATTTGCAATTATTTCTCTGAACGAGAATCCGGTTCTGGTAGAAGGAAAACTGTACAAGAAAAATGAGACAGTTAAGACAATTCAGACAGGAATTGACGGAGTAGCAACAACATCGGCAGATTTACTTCCATATGGTAAATACAAACTGGAAGAAACCAAAGCACCGGAAGGTTATCTGACTGACGGGGCAAAAGCGATTGAATTTTCGATTACGGAAAATGGAAAAATAGTGGATTTAACAGGCGAAAGCCATTCCATTTACAACCAGATTAAACGTGGAGATTTGGAGGGAGTAAAGATTGGAGCAGGCACACATAAGAGACTTGCCAATGTTCCTTTTAAGATTACGAGCAAAACAACCGGAGAGAGCCATATCGTAGTAACAGATAAAAACGGTCAGTTTTCAACTGCTTCCGATTGGGCGTCTCATAAGAAAAATACAAATGCCGGAACATCCAGTGAGGACGGTATCTGGTTCGGAATTTCTGAGCCGGACGATAGCAAAGGTGCATTACTTTATGACACTTATGAGATTGAGGAGTTATCTTGTGAATCCAACAAAGGCATGAAGCTGATTCCGGCATTTGAAGTTGTTGTGAGCAGAAATAAAGTAACTATCGACCTTGGAACACTGACTGATGAGTATGAAAAAGAGATTACCATTCATACAACTGCAACAGACAAGAAAACAGGCGAAAAAGTAATTGTTGCAGGAAAGAAAGTAACGATTGTGGATACAGTTACTCTGGACGGTCTGGAAGAAGGCAGAAAGTATCAGTTAA
>OGCO01000433.1_pt1 | contig 71043 bp, 72 predicted proteins | sample 1570171 | NCBI WGS metagenome assembly OGCO01 (sample SAMEA4370583, study PRJEB24528) | human gut metagenome
ATTTTGAATTCCGGCGTGTATCTTTTGTTCGGCTGTCCTTTTGGCATAAAAATGCCCCCTTTCGTTAGACTTTTTAATTGGTATATTTCTATTATACCATATTGTCTAACAAAAGGGGAGCATTTCATTTTACAGCCGGTGTTCCGCTTTATTCAGTGTTTCTTTTATATTGATGAAAGCTGTACTCAGCAGTTCGGGTGTTCTTTGAGATATGCCTGTACCGTTTTCAGCAGTTTTTCACTGCACTGTTCTACAGAGCAGCCGGTGAAATCTACGGTGAGGTCTGCGTACTTCTCGTACAGCGGGCAGCGTTCCTCATAGAGGTCTTCCAGTGTGGTGCAGCCGCTGTGGCAGACAACGCCCCGTGTGACCAGATTGCCGACACGCTGTGCCAGCACGTCCAGCTGGTGGTGCAGATAGATTACAATGCCGGTAGATTTCAGATACTGCATGGCATCATCGCTGTAAACAGCACTGCCGCCGGTGGAGATCACTGCCTGATTGGTGTAGATCGACTGGAGAACTTTTCCCTCCAGTGTGATGAATCCTTCTGTGCCGTATTCGTCGATCAGTTCCATCAGCGGTTTGTGATAAGTTTGGATAATGACATCGTCGGTGTCGATAAAGTGATAGGAAAGCCCCGCCGCCAATGTTTTTCCAAATGTTGTTTTTCCGGAACCCGGCATTCCGATCAGTGTGATGTTATGCATACTGCAATGCTCCTTTTCGATTGGAATTTTCGCTTTTCGTGAAGTGTCTTTTCTATTTTAACATATCGATTACAAAAAAGCAAGTCATATCCGAAAATCTGACTGAAAAATCGCAATCGCGGAACAACAGCAAAAAATGTTTCTGACTTTTCCGATTTGGTTTGAAAACATGCACAAAAACGTTTATATAATTACGATAAATATCGTTGAATTCGTTATAATTTTATGCTATAATAAAAGGCAATACCGCACAAAGAGCATCTGGCGACTTTGCACGCCATCTGCTTGCAAATTTCCCGTCATATTTCACAAAAATGCTCGTGAATACATCAAGTATTCACTCCGCTTTTTGTTTCATCTGACGAAAAATTTGACGACGCATCTGTCGCACAATCTTTGTGCGGTATTGCCAAAAGGAAAAAGAAGGCGGGATGCATGGGGCGTTTCGCGGTAAGATCTGGGGAAACACTGAATACAGGAGATGGAGGAAAATGAAAAATCAACAGTATCATTATTTGTGTCTGATCGAGGAATTGCGGAAGCGGCTGCAAAACGGACAGCTGCATGCCGGCGATGTGCTGCCCTCGGAACAGGAATGGGCAGAAGCTCTGTCTATCAAAAAGCGGGATGTGCGTCCGATTCTAAAGAATTTGGAAATGACCGGTGTGCTGTCCTGTTCCAAAGAGGGGGAGATGACACTTTCTAAAGATATGTCCGACAGCATGGAGGAACTGCTACATGTGATGTTTCTGATACAAAAAATTTCACCCTATGAGGTGTGTCAGATGCGGCGGGCAATGGAGTTGTCGGCATTTCCTATGGTATTTGCCAGACGGGAACGGCTGGATCTGGACGAATTGAAAAACTTGCTGGACGAATTCCGATACGGCAACGGACTGGACAGTATTCGTGCTGATGAAGAAATGCACCGCTGGCTGATCAAGGCTTCAGGAAACCGGCTCATGGAATGTGTGATGCAGGGCATCTGGGATATTTGTTCTGCACAGATCAACCTGATCTTGTCAGACAGCACGGAAAAACTGCGGCAGAAGCAGGCAACCATTCATGAAAAAATTTATAAGAGTCTGATGATCGGTGATCTGAAAATGGGCATGGGAGCGTTGCAGACCCACTATGATATTATTGAACAGGCATTGGCAGATCAGTCACTGTATGAACTTAGTTCTATTGCGTGAGTGTTTTGTGTCGGTGCAGGGGAGGCTGATATGAATTTATTTTTGACATTGGCGTTTTTATTTTTGATTGGCAGTGTCCTCGGCTGGGGACTGGAGGTAATATTCCGTCGGTTCTTTTCGGCACACCGCTGGGTGAATCCGGGATTTCTGGTAGGGCCGTATCTGCCGCTGTATGGCTCCAGTTTGTGTGTGCTGTACCTGCTGGCGATGCTGGAATCGCTGATGCCGGTGGAAAATCCGTTGTTGAAAAAGATCATGCTCTTTGTGGTCATGGCGTTGGCGATCACGGCACTGGAATATGTGGCAGGGCTGATCTTTATCCGCGGCATGAAAATCAAGCTGTGGGATTATTCTGACCGTTGGGGCAATATCCAGGGCATTATCTGCCCGTTGTTCACATTTTTCTGGATGGTGCTCAGTGCAGTGTACTATTTTCTGATCCACCCGCACATTTTGAATGCGTTGCACTGGCTGGCGGAAAATCTGGCGTTTTCGTTCGGCATTGGGTTTTTCTATGGGATTTTTCTCATCGATGTAGGATATTCCACACACCTGATGGTAAAGATCCGCGAATTTGCGAAAGAAACCAATATCGTGGTACGGGTGGAAGAATTGCGGGAGGACATTCACGATGCCCTGCAAAAGAAAAATGTACGTCGGTTCTTCTTTCCCATGCATGGCGGTGTGCCGGTGCGGGAAATGCTGGATCAGTACGTGAAGCAGCATTTCTCACGGGAAAAATCGCAGGGGAAGTGGATTCGCCTGCCCGTGAAAAAAGCCCGAAAGCAAAAAGATACCCAAAAGAGATAAGGTAATACCGCACAAAGCCCGCCTGACGGCTTTGTGCGGTATTGCCATAAGAATTAAACAGCCCGACAGTTTCAGTAAGAGAAACTGTCGGGCTGTTTGTGTGCAGGATCAATCTTCTTCCGGAGCCGTCTGCTTTCGGCTGCGTCTGCGGCTTTCCGATTCTACCGGCAGCACATCCTCGAACATGGCATAGAACTTCATAGGAATAAAGCGGTCCATGTGGCACTTGCCGAAGAACCATTTCCGATAGCTGCACTGTTTGATGATGTCCTCAAAAAACGTGTGAATTTCCAGACGCTGCTGCATATCGACACCAAGGCAGTCTTTCAGAGAAGCCGGCGGTTCGTGGGTGATGATGTAGTCCACCTGTGCATTGTGCTCGTTCAGGTTGTGAATGGCACGGCGAATCTCTGCATGCGTGGGTTGTTCCCGCTGCCACCAGTTCCGACCCTGCCGGAACTCGAAGTCCTGACTGTGTCCGCCGCCGAATGTGAAGTAGGTGCGGTCGTCAATGGTGAAGATCTCGCCACGCATCATGTGGAAAATATTCGGGGCAATGAGATGTGCCCTGCCGCCACGCCAGCGGACAGTCCGGAAGCTTTGTTCCAGAATGTCAAAGTTTTCGTGGCAGCCGTCTACAAAGGCAATGGTAAACGGCATTTCCCGCAGCTTTTTCAGATTTTGCTTTTCCTGACGGGAACCGTCCCAGATAAACCCGAAGTCGCCGCAGACGATCAGAACATCGCCGGCTTTCATTTTTTTGAAAATGGGATTTTTGAAACGGGACAGATCTCCGTGCATGTCACCTGTGATATATACCAAAAGGAAGCCCTCCTTAAAAAGTGAAATCAAATTTCATGCTCTGGTGTTTATTTTTGCATGATTTTCAGTTACATAGATTATTTTATCATATTTTCCGTGAAAGGTAAATAAATTTTCGAAAAAAGTCTTTTCGAATCGGATTTTTTTTGTTATAATAAGAATGTGGAGTTTGAAAACTTTCACGAATAAAGAATTTTCGGGAGGATTGCATCTTATGCACTTGTTCCATTTGATAAAACGACTGCGTGCCGCATTGGCAATCGGCATTGTTGCCGCGGTACTGCTGTGCGGAAACGCACTTTCTGTACAGGCTTATACCTTTACACCGGACGCAACGATCCACAGTCAGGCGGCGATCCTGTACAATCGGGATACCCAACAGATACTCTATGAAAAAAATGCTGACCAGCAGCAGATGCCCGGTCATCTGGTGCAGATCATGACTGCCATTGTGGTGCTGCAAAACTGCACTGATCTGGACGGCACAACGATCACTGCCAGTGATGAACTGTATAAAACGCTGTACAGCTATGACGAACCGGACGACCTGCGGTATGCGGATATTGACAACGGCGATACATTGACCGTGCGGGAATACCTCTATGCCATGATGCTGACTTCGTCCTGTGAAGCTTCTCTGATTCTGGCGAACCAGTTCGGGGACGGCAGCATTGATGGATTTGTCACCAAGATGAACGACACCGCCGCTGAAATCGGCTGTACCGCCACCACGTTCGCCAACCCTACCGGACTGTACGATACCAGACAACAGACCACGGCACGGGATATGCTGACGATCACCAACTACGCTCTCTCGCTGGACGGCTTCGAAGAAATCGCAACAGCCACTGCATTTACTCCCACCACTGCCAATCCGGCAAACCACCCTGACGCTTCCGCATGGAACTGGACACAGGCAAATTCCATGACGCTGGAGGACAGCTCCTATTATTACGAGGGTGCCAAGGGTATCAAGACCGGCAACCTAAGCAAGACCGGACGGAGCATCATCACCGAGGCAACGCGGGACGAGAACACATATCTGGTAATTCTGCTGAACGCACCCTTTGAAGATGCGGACGGAAAATTGCAGTACTATCATCTGGACGATGCCACATCGCTGCTGAACTGGGCATTTCGTTCCTTTGTCTATACCACGCTGCTGGAGAGCAGTGAGGAAACCGCAGAGGTGGAAGTGATGAACTCCGACGGGAACTCCTATGTGCTGGTGCACCCAAAGACAGACTGCGTTTTGCTGTGGTGCAAGAGTGTGGATATTACTGCGGTGCAGACCGTTATTCATCTGGACAAAAATGTCATGGCACCAGTGAAAAAAGGGGACGAACTGGGAACGATGGAACTGAAATTTTCCGGAGAAACCATTGCGGAGGTGCCGCTTGTGGCGGTGTCTGATGTCAGCCGTTCCTTTACCAAGTTTAACGCCTATGCTCTGAAAAACTTCCCCAATTCACCGTGGTTCCGCAACGGCATCATTGCCGGATTTGTGCTGACTGCCCTGTATATCGGTTTGTGTATCTACGCTTCCTATCGTGCCAAGAAAAACGTGACACCGGAGGATCCGATTCATCTGGTGCCCCATGCAACCGAATTCCATGACCGTCCGCGGCAGAACTGGAAACGTTCTGATACCGTATTCTATCACGGTCCGGAGTCCAGACAAACAGACCGGACATCTGCACCGCAGGAGAACGAACGGGAAAAAGAACTGACAGGTTCTCACCGGAAGTAGGGGATAACATGAAGATAGCCATTGCACAAACAGAGATCATATTTGAGCAGCCGGAGGAAAATCTGGCGAATGCCGCCGCGTGGATCGCACAGGCAGCATTGGCACAGGCGGACTGCATTGTCTTTCCGGAGATGAGTTTCACAGGCTTTTCCATGCAGGTGGAGAAGATCGCGGGATATGCCCCGAAAATCCATGAGAAAATGTGGCAGCTGGCAGTGCAGTGCGGTATTGCGATCGGATACGGCTGGACTTCACAGAAGCAGCATGGAAAAGGTGAAAACCACTATACTCTGCTGGACAAAAACGGCGGTGTGCTGTCGGATTATGTGAAGATACACCCGTTTTCCTATGGCGGGGAAGACCGGTTCTACCACAGCGGCGAGAAGCTTACCAGTGCTGTGCTGGGAGAGTTTTCCGTGGGAACGCTGATCTGTTATGACCTGCGGTTTCCGGAAGTGTTTCGGGCGGCAGCACAGAAAAACCGCTTGCTGCTGGTACCGGCAAACTGGCTGCATCAGCGGACGGCTCACTGGCGGATTCTGTTGCGGGCAAGGGCAATCGAAAATCAGGTCTATGTGCTGGGTGTCAACTGCGTGGGGCGGCAGCAGTCTTACACATTCGACGGGCAGAGTTGTCTGGTGAATCCGGAGGGAGAGCTACTGTGTACCTGCGGCGGCGAGAAACAGCTTGTCTATGTGACCATTGCCGACGATACCGAACAATTCCGGCAGGCATTTCCCACCTGTCGGGACGTGAAAATCTCCCTCTATCGAAAGCTGTATGAAGATATTTTTTAAGGCAACACCGCACAAAGCCCGCCTGACGGCTTTGTGCGGTATTGCCTAAATTACATGAGAAAAAGCCCGGTGCGCTATAAGAAAAACGCACTGGGCTTTTGCATTTGCAGCAGCTTTTTTCAGTGTTCCGGATAAGTCACTTCCATGGCTTTCTGGAAAAAGGCATGCATTTCCGGAAATTTGTCCCGAATCCGCATCGGCTTGATCTTCGTGTCTGTGAAGCAGTGGGAAGAAGTGGCAACCGCACAGAGCTGTCCGGTTTCGATACAGACAATGTCATACCGCAGTTCCAGCTTAAAGCCGTTGTACTTGGTGATGTAAGAGTATACAGCAAGATGTTCGCCGAAGTGCAGGGAGTGCTTGTACTCACAGGTAACGCCCAGAACCGGCAGCATAATGCCCTGTTCTTCCATGCGGCTGTAGCCGATGCCGATCTTTTCCATAAAGTCTACGCGGGCTTCTTCTGCCATGTGAATGTAGTTGGAGTGGTTTACGATGTCCATGCGGTCTGTTTCATGGTAAAAGACCATGCGGGTATATGGTGTAATTTCCATAACAGGAACTTCCTTTCTGTTATAGGCAGCATCATGCAATGTTGCCTATATGGGAATTATTTGAATATAGCTTTAGTATAACACAATTTCTTCGGCTTTGCTGTTTCTTTTTGTGAACGCGGCGTTAAATACAGAAAAGCACCGTAGAGGTTCTCCTATTTTTTTCACGGGCACTATTGCAATTTGTCACTTTTTCGGGTATAATATAAGGTACGATATTTGGTTTCAGGAAGCAGGAGGAACAAGATGAAGAAGTGGCAGATTCATCAGCCGTCAGAAGAAGCGGCAAAACAGATTCGCAGCAGCAGCGATCTGTCCATGTTGTGTGCACAGGTTCTGGCGGCACGCGGTATGCATAATGTGCAGGAAGCGGCGGCGTTTTTACAGTGTGACGGACTGGCGGATCCGTTTCTGACAGCGGACATGGAGGCAGCCGCGGCATGCATCAACACGGCTCTGGACGACGGCAGCCGTATCTGCATCTACGGCGACTATGACTGTGACGGTGTGACTGCTACAGTGATCCTGTACTCTTACTTGCTGGAAATGGGTGCCGATGTGACCTATCGCATTCCGGAACGGGACGAGGGATACGGTCTGAATGTGGACGCTGTTCACGCCATGCACGAGGACGGCGTGGAACTGATCGTGACGGTGGACAACGGTATCACAGCCATTGCGGAAGCGGAACTGATCGCGGATCTGGGCATGACGCTGGTGATTACTGACCACCACCAGCCGTTGGAAACGCTGCCGAAAGCGGCGGCAATCGTAGATGCACACCGTGCAGATGACACATCTCCGTTCCATGATCTGTGCGGTGCCGGTGTGGCATTGAAACTGGTGGCGGCACTGGACGGCGGCGATACGGCAATGGCGTTGGAGCAGTTCGGCGAACTGGCGGCAATTGCGACGATTGCAGACGTGGTGAATTTATCCGGCGAAAACCGCTATCTGGTACAGCTGGGGCTGCGGCTTCTGGCGAATACGGAACGTGTGGGGCTGCTGGCACTGCTGGAAAAAAGCGGACTGCTGGGAAAGAGTTTCACTTCTACCTCAGTCGCGTTTGGCATTGCACCGCGTATCAATGCTGCCGGACGGTTCGGCTCACCCAAAACGGCTGTGGAACTGCTTCTCTGTGAAGACCCAGATGAAGCGGCAGAATTGGCAGAGGAACTGGAACGCCGCAATCAGGCACGCAAGGCAGAGGAAGTTCGCATTCTGGAAGAAATTGCAGAGCAAGCGGCAGAGAATCCCCGGCTTCTGAAAGAACGGGTGCTGGTGTTTGCCGGAGAGGGCTGGCATCATGGTGTCATCGGCATTGCGGCTTCCCGACTAGAAGAACAGTTCGGAAAGCCAACGATTCTGATTACCCTTGAGGGCGACCGTGCCCGCGGCTCCATGCGTTCCTTTGGTGCGTTTTCTGCGTTTCGCTGCCTGCACGCGTGTCGGGAATTGCTGTCACGCTATGGCGGTCACCCCGGTGCAGGCGGATTTTCTTTGCCGACCGAGCATGTAGAGCGATTCCGGCAGGCGGTACAGCAATATGCCAAGGAGTCCAATCCGGTCATGCCGGTTCTGACACTGGAGGCGGATAAGCTGCTGATGCCGCAGGAGATCACCATGGAGAACATCACCGGACTGGAGGCACTGGCACCGTTTGGCGAAGGCAATCCGGTGCCGGTATTTGCCATTTGCCACGCGGTTCTGCAAAGTGTCCTGCCACTGTCCGGCGGAACGCACTCCAAGCTGAAAATCACCTACGGCGGCATGGCAATGGATCTGCTGCTGTTCCGGACTCGACCGGAAGAAGTGATGCTGAAAACTGGCGATGTGTGCGATTTTCTGATCAACATAGAGGCCAGTAGTTTTCAGGGCAGACCGCAGCTTTCTGTGATTGTCAAGGACTATCGGAAAAGCGGTCTGAAACAGGCAAAGTATTTTGCCGCGGAAAATACATACGAACAATATTGCCGGCATGAGGAATTGCAGCCCAGCTTTTATCCGGCGATCACACCGACGCGGGACGTGCTGGTGCAGATCTACCAGCGGATCCCGCAGACAGATACCACCTTTGACGGACTGTTCGGCGGCATGCAGGATCTGCCGCAGATGAACTATTGCAAATTCCGTCTGGCATTGGATATTTTTTCAGAATTGGGATTGGTACAGCAGGATCTTTGGACACGGCAGGTGCACCGGAAACCGGTTTCGGCAAAGGTGGATCTACAGCAGTCAGTCCTGCTGCAGGGATTACAGAAAAGAGGAGTGGATGTTGTATGACACAAGAGAACACAAATGGGGATACCCGATCTGCTGCACCGTCTGCACAGGACAGACCGCAGATTCCGCAGCATGAAGTTAGCATTGCAGACCTGTCCAAGAAGATTCTGGCGACAGATAAGCAGTATGACTTAAGTAAAATTCTCTCGGCGTACCAGCTGGCAGAAAAAGCCCATGCTGATCAGAAACGGTCTTCCGGAGAACCATATATCATTCACCCGCTGGCTGTTGCAGATATTCTGCTGGATTTGGGCATGGATACCGATACTATTTGTGTGGGACTGCTGCACGATGTGGTAGAGGATACGAATTATACGCTGGACGATATTCGCAAGAAATTCGGGCAGGACGTGGCAATGCTGGTGGACGGTGTGACCAAGCTGAACCGAATTCCCATATTTGACAAAGAGCAGCAACAGGCAGAAAATGTTCGGAAGATCCTGCTGGCAATGTCCCATGACATTCGCGTGATGATTATCAAGCTGGCAGACCGCATTCACAATATGCGGACACTGAAATTCCTCCCGCCAGAAAAGCAGCGTCGCATCGCACTGGAAACCATGAACGTGTATGCTCCGATCGCACACCGTCTGGGAATCCGTACAGTCAAGGAAGAACTGGAGGACTTGTCGTTTTACTATCTGGACTCCTATGCGTATTCAGAGATCGAACACATCATGGAGATCAAGAAGGACGAACGGGAAAAGTTCATCGACTCGATCAAGGAGCGAATCCGCAAGCGGCTGGAAAAAGAACACTTTGCCAAGGAACCTATTATTGAAGGCCGTGTCAAGAGCATCTATGGCATTTACAAAAAAGTTTATGTCAATCATAAAAGCATGGACGAGATTTATGATAAGTATGCTGTTCGTGTGATCGTTTCTACTGTGGCAGAGTGCTATATGGTGCTGGGTATTGTGCATGATATGTTCCGCCCGCTGCCGAACCGGTTCAAGGACTATATTTCCACGCCGAAGTCGAATATGTACCAGTCCCTGCACACCACAGTTCTGGGACGGGAGAGTATTCCCTTTGAAATTCAGATTCGGACATGGGATATGCACGTTTCTGCGGAATATGGCATCGCTGCCCACTGGAAATACAAAGAGGGCATTCAGGGCAAGGACAAAATGGAAGAACGCCTTGCGTGGGTTCGCAAGGTCATTGAGGCACAGCAGACTTCTGACGATGTAGAAGAAATTGTTCGTGCGATCAAGAACGATCTGTCACCGGAGGATATTGTGGTCATGACACCCCGCGGAGATTCCATTTCCCTGCCGGTGGGTGCAACGGTAATTGACTTTGCCTATCGGATCCATACGGAGATCGGACACAAGACCATTGGCGGCAAGGTGGACGGTAAAATGGTGCCGCTGGATTATCAGCTGCAAACCGGAGAAATTTGTGAAGTCCTCACCAGCAAAGACCCCAACAAGGGCCCGAATCGGGCATGGCTGGGAATTGTCAAGACCAACGAAGCAAAATCGAAAATCCGTTCGTGGTTCAAAAAGGAATGTCGGGAGGAGAATATCACTACCGGCAAGGCAAGTCTGGAACAGGAATTCAAACGCTGTCATATCAATTTGCCGGAATCGGAATGGGAAGCTTTTCTGGCAGATGATCTGAAACGGCACAACTGTGATACACTGGACGATTTCTATGCCTCTATCGGTTACGGCGGTGTAATGCTGTCCAAGATCATGCCGCGTCTGAAAGAACTGTATGTGAAATCCCATGGGGCAGAGGAAGAAGAAGCCAATCCGGTAGCACCGGTAGTGCCGCCGGAAACTGCAAGCGGCAAGGACTGTATTGTACTGGATCGCATTGACGACTGCGTTTTCAAGTTCGCCCAGTGCTGTAACCCGCTGCCGGGAGATGACATTGTGGGATTCATTACCCGCGGACATGGCATTTCGGTGCATACCAAAAACTGTGTCAATTATCAGGCAGCTTTGAAACGGAATGATCCGGCGGAAATGGCTCGGTGGCTGCCGGTGCAGTGGACCAATAACACTTCCACGCTGATCCCCACCAGCATTGAAGTCATTGCCACAGACCGTGTGGGACTGGTATTCGATATTACGAAGATTCTCTCGGAGTCCCATATTCTGATCGTGCACTCCTCCTCCCGTAACCTGCGGAACGGCAATGCGATTTTTGAGGCAAGTGTACAGGTTGCCGGAACAGACCAGTTACAGGCGATCATCGATAAGTTGCGGAAGATTCGCGGTGTGATCTCGGTAGAACGTGCAAAAAAGTGAGGTGGCATGCAATGGAAATTACAAAAATAATGCTGGGTGAACTGGCTTCAAACTGCTATGTGCAGCCAGTAGGAAATGGAAAATGTGTTGTCGTGGATATTGGCGGAGATGCACCGGTGCTGTTTCGCCGGCTGGGAATGCTGGGACTGGAACCGGCGGCGATTCTGCTGACTCACGGACACTATGATCACATTGCCGGTGTGGAGCAGGTGCGGGAGAAATATGACATTCCCGTCTATGTGCACACGCTGGATGCCCATATGCTGACGGACGGTCATGCCAATCTGGGGGACTGGATCTCTACACAGCCGTTTCAGCCGGTGCAGGCGTGGGAAACTGTCGAGGACGGCGACACGCTGCAATTTGGTGACAATACTTTTACGGTGCTGCATACGCCGGGGCATACTTCCGGAAGCGTTTGCTGGCGATCCGGCGATGTGCTGTATACCGGTGATACGCTGTTCCGCATGTCGCGGGGCAGAACGGATTTTCCGGACGGCGACGATGCCAAGATGCTGGAATCGTTCCGGAAACTGAAAGCTCTGGAAGGGGAGTATCGGGTGCTGCCGGGGCACAATGAGGAATCGACGCTTTCCTTTGAAAAAGCACACAATCCAACCATGCGAGGACTTTGATTCATGTCGAATGTTGAAACCAATCTGATAAAGCCGTTTCCGGTGGCATTTTCCGGACACACGCTGAAATACGAAATCGAATGTATCTGCAAAATCTTCCTGCCGATGCGGAAGTTTACCTTTCTCTACGACACGACACAACTGCCGGCAGGTGCAGAGGAGGGGGCTGTTCTGATTCTGGAACAGCTGGGCGAACAGAGCCGCTTTTGGGTACAGGTACAGTATCGGGGGCAGGTGATGGAGCAGGAACAACAGTTTCCAGCCTGTTCTCCGGAAACGGAAAAACAGCTTTGCGAATACCGGTTCAGTGCCATGCTGTTCCGGCTGTTGGAAGAGATCACTGATCTGCACCCTGCATGGGGACTGCTGACGGGAATTCGTCCGGTGAAAAAGGTACAGCCTTTGCTGGGACAGGGGCTTTCCAAGGCGGAAGTCTGTGAGAAATTACACGAAAAGTACTGGATTGCTCCGGAAAAGCTGTCGCTGGTCTATGATACAGCAATGGTGCAGCAGCCGCTTCTGGAAAAAACACCGAAGCACGGCATCAGCCTGTATGTGTCGATTCCGTTTTGTCCTACACGGTGCAGCTATTGTTCTTTTGTGTCCCATTCCATTGCACAGGCTCAGAATCTGATTCCGGCATATCTGGAAAAGCTGTGCGAGGAACTGAAAATTTGGGGGCAGCTGGTACGGGAACAGGAATTGCTGGTGGATACGGTCTATTTTGGCGGTGGTACGCCCACTTCGCTGACGGCGGCACAGTTGGAACAGGTGCTGACAGCGGTGCAGGAAAACTTTGATCTTTCGCATTTGCGGGAATATTGTGTCGAGGCAGGACGACCGGACACCATTACCTCGGAAAAGCTGGAAACACTGCAGCGTTTCGGCGTAGACCGCATTTCTGTCAACCCTCAGACTATGCAGGATCACGTGCTGGAAACGATCGGCAGAAAGCACACTACGGCACAGACGGTGGAGGCATTCCGCATGGCACGGGCTGCCGGATTCGAGAACATCAACATGGATCTGATCGCCGGCTTGCCGGACGATACGCCGGAAGGATTTCATGACACGCTGGAACAGATTCTGGCATTGGATCCGGACAGCATCACGGTGCATGCTCTGACGCTGAAACGGGCGGCGAATCTTTTTGCGGAGGGTGAGCAGCAGGTACATAATCCGGTGGAACAAATGGTGCAGGAGAGTATGCGGCGGCTGCCGAAGCACGGCTATGCCCCGTATTATATGTACCGGCAGAAGAATACGATCGACAATCAGGAGAATGTGGGCTATGCCCGTGCAGGGAAAGAGTCGCTGTACAATATTCTGATCATGGACGAGAGCCAGTCCATTTTTGGAGCAGGGTGCGGAGCTTCTACCAAGCTGGTGGAACCCTGCGGTAGAATTACACGAATTCACAATTATAAATTTCCCTATGAGTATATCCGCCAGTTCGATCAGCTGATGCAGAAAAAGGAACAGGTGCGGGAGATCTGCGAGCAGATTCGGGAACAAGAGGCGGAAAAATGAGTTTGATTTGTATACAGGACCAAGATGAATATTTCCGGAACGGAACCTTTGCATCTGTTTTATTTCAGCGTGCAATCCCCGTTCACATTGATCCGGAAGTCGATATGGCATATGCAGAGCAGTGCGTGGAGCATTTTAATCATCTCTCTGACCAGATGATCGACAAATTTTGCGAGATGGCAATTGTGTATTGTGAGTTTATGCGGAAGGAATGGAAAGAATTTGAAGATGTCTATCCGGACATTGTAGAAGACATTCAGCGTGAAATTCCGGAGAAACTGCACGGGAGAGAAGTGCTGGCATTTTTGACCACGCCTGAAATGTACATTGAACCGCCGGAGGAAGCTGTTTGCGGATATAGCATTTCCAGTGCCTGCGTCTGGGAACCGGAGCATGCACTGGACTGGATCATTCGTGGAGATAAAATTCTCTATGTAGGACCTTGTGAGGGTATGGGTGCATGGCAGGAGGAAGAAGATTATGAAACGATCTTCTGAGCTTTAATGGAAAGAAGAATGTATGGACTTTGATAAAATCGGAAAATATCTTTGTTTTATTTTGCGGCATCATCCGGAGAAAATCGGCATCACGCTGGACGAGCACGGTTGGGCAGATGTGGACGAACTCCTTGCCGGTATTTCAGAACGGTACCCTTTGTGTCGGGAACAGCTGGAAGAAATTGTTCGTACAGATGCGAAAAGTCGCTATTCGTTCAGTGCAGACGGGCAGCTGATTCGCTGTAATCAGGGACACTCGATTCCAGTAGATGTGGAACTGGAACAGGTTCTGCCGCCGGAATTCTTGTGGCATGGAACGGCAGAACGGTTTTTGCCGGCGATTTTTCAGGAGGGATTGCGGCGAATGAGCCGGCTGTATGTGCATCTGTCTGCCACGCCGGAAATTGCACAGACAGTAGGAGCACGTCACGGAAAGCCAGTGCTGCTGCGGGTGCAGACTGGAAAAATGGCAGAGGACGGCTATGCTTTTTACCGTTCGGTAAATGGTATCTGGCTGACAGAAGCAGTTCCGGCGAAATATCTGGAAGAAATGAAATAATCGGGCAGCATCGCACAAATGTAAAGGCAATTTTGTGCGGTGTTGCTTCTATATCAGGCGGTGGAGAGTTGAAAAAGAACGACATTTTTGAAACAGAAATCATTGATATGACCACAGAGGGCAGCGGTGTCTGTCGGGTGGACAACATGGCAGTATTTGTGCCGCATACAGCAGTAGGAGATCAGATTCGGGTGCGAATTGTGAAAGTGCTGAAAAGCTATGGTTTTGGCATCGTGGAAGAATTGCTGGAACCTTCGGCGGATCGTATTTCGCCTGCCTGCCCGTTGTCGCAGTGTGGGGGCTGTCTGTTTCAGCATATCACTTATGCGGCAGAACTGCGTATCAAGGAAAAGGCAGTGCAGGACGCTTTTACACGAATCGGGAAACTGTCGCCTGCATTTCTGCCGATTCTGGGGGCAGAATCCCGCACCAGATACCGTAATAAGGCACAGTATCCTTTTGCAATAGACAAGGCAGGAGAACCGGTTCTGGGCTTTTTTGCCAGAAGAAGTCATCGGGTCATTCCGGTGAAAGACTGCTTGCTACAGCCGGAACTGTTTGGGGAAATTGCTGGTGTCGTGCTGGAGTTTGTGAGAAAAAATCGGATTCCGGTGTATGAAGAAGCCAGCGGAAAAGGGGAACTGCGGCACTTGTATTTGCGGTGCGGGCAGCATTCCGGCGAGGTGATGATCTGCTTCATTGTGCGAAAGCCAATTCGGAAAAAGCTGATGCCTCTGGTGCAGCAGCTGACGGAGCAGTTTCCGCAGATCCAGAGCATTGTCATGAACTGTAATTCGAAGAAAACCAACGTGATTCTGGGAGATTCTACAGAAACGCTGTGGGGGAAAGATACGATTACAGACACCATGTGCGGCAATGCTGTAGACCTTTCGCCGGAGTCGTTCTATCAGGTGAACACGATACAGGCGGAACGGCTTTATGGTGCGGCAAAGGCTTTTGCACAGCTGACGGGAAAGGAACGATTGCTGGATTTGTACTGTGGTGCCGGAACCATTGGGCTGTCCATGGCAGATGCGGTGTCGGAATTGGTTGGCGTGGAAATTGTACCAGAAGCGGTAGAAAATGCCAAGAAAAATGCTGCGAGAGCCGGCGTGGAAAATGCGAAATTCCTTTGCGGCGATGCAGGCAGCATTGCGGAACAGCTGGCAGCAGAGGGGACTGCTCCCGATGTGATCGTGGTTGATCCGCCCAGAAAAGGCTGCGATGAAACAGCGATTCGTGCTATGGTACAGATGCAGCCTGAGCGAATTGTGATGATCTCCTGCAACGCTACGACTGCGGCGAGAGATTGTGCGGCGTTGAGAAAACTGGGATATGCGGTGGAACAGGTGCAGCCGGTGGATTTGTTCCCGGGGACGGGGCATGTGGAGACGGTAGTTTTGATGTCACGGGTGAAAGACTAACCGCTGAAAAAGTGCCGTATTTCTGGGCTTTTCGTGCATCTGACCGTCAGCGGCGGGGAGCGAAAATGGCCGCAAAAACGCTTATGTGGGAACATATCAAAGGAAATGTTCGGAGGGTTGAGTAGGCGGTTTAGATGTCATGGGGCTGAGTTAGTGGTTTAGATGTTTTTGCAGTAGGGTTGAAGCTGTGGTTTGGATGTTGATTAAGAAGTGAGGACTGAGTATGATCCTTGAAACAGAAAGACTTATCGCAACCGACGAAAATCATGTTGCAAGGTTACACTGTCTGGGTACGATCAAGGCAACGACATCAAAATAGTCATTAGACAGACCAAGGCTCCCACACTGCCATCAGCGGCAGTAAGGGAGCCTTGCTTTAAGCCTCGATATTGATTGTAATGCCGGACTTGAATTCCACGGTGAAGTGATCGTCAAAAACGGTGATCTTTGCAATCAGGCGGCTGACCAGCGTCTCATCAAACTCTGTGATGGTGGAAGGCTGGTTCTTGACGAAATCCTGCAGGTCCCGGATCTGCTTCATCTGTTCATCTTTGATGACGCTGTCTACCTCAGCCTGGCGACGCTGATCCCGGAGTCGGAGAATCTCGTCCGCTATGGCGTCGTAATCATCCTTCTGGTTGATCTTCTTCAAGAGCTCCTTTTGCAGCTTGCTCAGGCGCTCGTCTATGACCTCCGGAGAGAGGACGTCGCCCTGCAGAACCACCGTGGCGATGTTGGCCCGCAGCGTTTGCAGGAAATCATCCCTCTGGCAAAGCACCCGGTTGATGGCGTCGATGACCACCTGCTCCAGAAGTGTTTCGTTCACCGTCCGGCTATGGCAGGCGTGGCCGGTAGCCTCCAGCCGTGAGCAGCAGCGCCAGACGATGGATTTGCAGCCTCTGTTGTTCCAGTGAACGCGCCTGAAAAACTCACCGCATTCATTGCAGATAACAATCTGTGAAAAGCAGTGCTTGCAGGAGTAGCAGTGGCGTTTGCCGTTGTCGCTGGTGTGAACCACGCGTCTGCGGACCAGTTCCTCCTGCACCAGCAGGAAGATGTCCTTCGGAATAATCGGTTCATGGTCGCCCTCCACGTAGTACTGCGGGACGGTGCCATTGTTCTTGATGCGCTTTTTTGTCAGAAAATCTGTGGTGTAGGTCTTTTGCAGAAGCGCGTCACCGATGTACTTCTCATTCCGGAGAATCTTGTTGATGGTGCTGGTGTGCCACTTGGTCTTGCCTGCGCCGGTGAGAATGCCGTCCGCCTCAAGCCCTGCGGCGATTTTATCCATGCTCAGTCCCTGCAGGTATTCCCGGTAGATGCGTCGGACGATTTCTGCCTGCTCCGGCTCGATGACCAGATTGCCGTCAGCGTCTTTGGTGTAGCCGAGAAAACGGTTGTGGTTGATCTGCACCTTGCCTTGTTGGTAGCGGTATTGGATGCCGAGCTTCACATTCTGCGAGAGGCTCTGGCTTTCCTGCTGGGCAAGGGATGCCATGATGGTAAGCAGCACCTCGCCCTTGGCGTCCATTGTGTTGATGGACTCTTTCTCGAAGAAAACCGAGATGTTCAGATCCTTGAGCTCGCGAATGTATTTCAGGCAGTCCAGCGTGTTGCGGGCAAATCGGCTGATTGACTTGGTGATGATCATGTCGATGTTTCCGTCATGGCATTCTTCGATCATGCGATTAAACTCGTCACGCTTTTTGGTGTTTGTACCTGTGATTCCGTCGTCCGCGAATATGCCTGCCAGCACCCATTCCGGATTCTTGGAGATATATTCGGTGTAGTGTTCAATCTGGGCCTCGTAGCTTGTGGCCTGCTCATCGCTGTCAGTACTGACACGGCAGTACGCTGCGACTCGGAGCTTTGGCTTCTCAGCTTTTTTGATGTTGTTCCCGACCTGTCTTTTTGCCGGGATGACCATTACATTTCCCATCAGCTCACCTCGCTATCGATCAGGCTGTAAATGTATTCGGCCTGCGTTACCGGGTTATCGAAATGTTTCTTAATGTCCCGGATCGTAAAAATGGTCGGAGCCGTGAGCACTTTTTCCTTCGGTGTGCGATTCAGTCTGCCAAGGGCAGCAGCGCGCTTCACAAGCTCCACCTGTGCATTCTGGAAGACCATCTCATCGATGATGGCCGGATAGAAATCATCACCGATGTAGTGCTGCGTTTTTAACAGGCGCTTAGCGGTTCCGTGGTAGGTGTCGATTCCGGCTTTAGCGGCAGCGTCTTTCAGGCTCAGCCCAGAAAGGTAATTCTCATAGAGCTTTCGGAGCTTACCGGCTGCGTCTTCGTCGATTACCGCGATACCGTTTTCAATCCGGTATCCGAATGGTGTATGCCCCATGTATTCACATCCTTTCCTTAAGCGTAAGTCCGCATTTTAATTCAAAGGCAATCTCCTCGCGGGAAAGCACTTTGATGCAGGTTACGGTATTTTCAAACAGCGCTTCATCGAAGTCTGTCAGCATGGCTGCTTTTTCTACATAGCGCAGAAGCTCCTTTGCTGCCGTGACATGTGCACCGTCGCCGCCGATGGCTTTGCTGAGCGTATCCATCTCTTGGCGGTAGCGGTCTGCCTGTGATAAAAGCGTGTTGTTTTCTTCGTTGTAAAGAATCTGGTCGATGTATCCCTGCGCCATCAGCTTTGTAAGGGTTTCACGCTGCTCGGCATTTTCCAAGAGCAGAGTCTGGATTTGCTGAATCCGGCGCATAGGTGCATTGGTACAGCCATTTTGTAATGTTTCCACATAAGGCTTCAGGACTATGCTGTGGGCGAAAATCAGCTTATTGATCATCGTCACAAATGCTGCCTTGACCGTGTCGTCACGGATGTACTTTATAGAACAGCGGCTCTTGTCCTCAATGTGGGTGTTACAGCACCACGCGGCATATTTATGTGTCGTGGTAGAGTGTATCCGGCGCTTAAAGGTATCACCGCACTCACCGCAGACAATCCTGCCGGAAAAGCAGTAGCGGCTTTGATACTTTTCGCTGCCCTTGATGATGCCTTTTTCCTTGCCGCGCTGTGCGATCAGTGCGTTTGCCGCCTCAAATACCTCACGGCTTATGATGGCTTCGTGATGATCGGACATCGCGTACCGGTCTTTCTGGCCGTAATTGATGTGGCGGTTGAATTGCGAATCGGTGTAGGTTTTTTGAAAAATCACATCGCCGGTGTATTTCTCGTTGCTGACCATGCCGCGCACTGTTGTAGGCGTCCAGCGTCCTCCCTTTTTGGTGGGTATGCTGTTTGCATTCAGCTCGTCCGAAATGGCGTGCGTGCCTTTGCCGGAAAGCACCTGTTTAAAAATCCAGCGTACCGTCTCGGCTTGTTCAGGATTTATGACCATCTGCTCGCCATCCCAATTGTAGCCGTAGGGCGGATAGCTGAGTTTGAAGGTGCCATTCTTGAATCGTCGCTGTATGGACCATTTGTTATTCTCGGAAATGGATGTAGACTCCCCCTCGGCCATGCTGCTTAAGATGGCGAGAAAGAGCTCACTTTCCATAGAGCTTGTGTTCAGGTTTTCCTTCTCGAAATAGATCGGAATGTCCAGTTCGAGTAGCTTGCGGACCATCTCCAGACAGTCCGTGGTGTTCCTTGCAAAACGGCTGATGGATTTTGTGATTACGAAATCGATCTTACCGGCCTTGCAGTCTGCGATCATCTGAAGCAGCGCAGGTCGCTTTTCTTTCTTGGTTCCGGAGATGCCTTCGTCAAAATACAGACCGGCAAACTCCCAATCCTCACGTCCATTGATGTAGTTTTCATAGTGAGTTTTCTGCGCATCAAGACTTTCAAGCTGTGCGTCGCTGCCTGTGGAAACGCGGCAGTAGGCTGCCACTCGGAGGACCTTGGCGGTGGATTTTTTCTTGACGTCTCCACCTAATCTCGTGACCCTTTTCACGGTTTCACCTCCCTTCGGTAGTGTCTATCTATCACTCTAAAAGCACTATTTATCAAGTCATTTTCGGCATAATCTCGGCCAGAAACGGAGAGAAAGATCTCCGGTTCAGAGCTGTTAATTTGTCGAATTGTGACAAGGAAATAAGTCCAGCATCCAGCATGGTTTTCGCAATGGTCTGGGCTCTGTAATAATCCATATCACGTTGGAATTGTTCCTCGGTAAAGAAGTGATCCGTACTAACTCCATCAAGGGCAGCGGCAAGGTCAGCATCGGGTAATGTTATCTGTGTCATGGGTATATCCTCCAGTCCGAGAGGGTTTCTCTCACTTTCCACTGGAGGCGGTGGACCTGTTTTGACGAAGGTAAGCATAAAAAAAGAGGCCCACAAAGGAATAATCCCTGATGGGCCCAAAGAACGTAACCGTATTTAGTTCGGGAGCTTCAGCTTCTGTCCACTGTAGATGATTGTGGAGGTCAGGCCGTTTAAGGTCATGATCTCTGGATAACGACTGCCTTTGCCGAGGAAGCGCTGTGCGATTCCCCAGAGAGAGTCACCTTTGACTACCGTGTATTCCAGATAGGTTACGGCTTTCTGATCAGGATAGATGCGAGTGCCATCATTGGAAAAAACATAGAAGCCGGGATTATCGTCTGCCTGTTTCTGGGCGTTAGCCAGCACGCGGTATGCGCCGAGCTGCGACTTTGTATCGGACCAGCTTTTGCGCACGCGGTAATATCCTGTGATGAGTTTCTCCGGGAAAGTGGCACCGGCATATTTGTCGTAGTAGGTCTGTCCATATCCGGCACGCTTCGCCTGAACAGAAGCACCTTGATCTGCAGGACGTTCATATTGCGTCAGTACCGCCGTGGAAGCGTCTGTGACGGAGGTTGCCGCTTGCAGCGTTTTCAGAAGCGCTTTGTATCCTTCCGAGAGCTCCTTCCAGATGAAGGCAAGCTGTATATCAAGATCACCGATGGATTTGCCGGACGCCTTGGCATATTCCTGAAGGGCCTGCTTGCGTGACCAGTAAGTCCACTGCGCAAGGCCATATCCGGCAGAGTCCTTGACGAAATTGGTGTAGGAGCCGTCATCGACCTTTGCGGTATATTGTGTATCTGAAAGGCCCAGCTTCTTTTCGTAGGTATTCTGCAGATTATTCGGTCTCAATGCCGATTCCGCATAGAGGTTCCCCATCAAACCAGCTACGCCGTAGGCATTGCCAATCTTGCCGTAAAGGTAATCCCAGATGGCTTTCTCGTTGTCAGTTGCAGCGGCGGGTTCCGTTGTCGCCGTACTGCCTCCGAGCGCAGCCGTCACCTTGCTGGCCAGATCGCCCATCCTGGCATACATCCAGTTTCCGGGGCAGGACTTGTTGGCAAACCAGCGATGCACCGTCAGCACCATTTCATCGGACTTCGGCTCATAAGAGAGCGTCTTGTCCTTATCGCCAAACCACAGGAGCTTCTTCTTGCCGTTTCTCTTGCAGATATCCACGCAAAGAGTGATCAGCTTCTGGTAAACCACATCCTTAAAGGCATACGGCTCTGTGGTATCGGACGCACACTCGATGGTGACGGCCCGCTGATCGTTGGCACTGGAAGAAGAACACCAGGAGCGATTTTTCTCCTCCACATACATACCCACACGACCGTCCACGCCGATGCCATAGTTGCAGCTTGCCTGTCTGGATGTGGGCAGAAAGATACTGCCGAGTGTTTCCACCGAGCATTGCCCCACCACACAGTGGGGCGTGATGCGGTCGATGGAGTGTGTCCTTTGCCCGGAGTGGTTGGGGCTGAGTTTCGTATAAGATGCCAATGAACTGTTTGTGTAAGCCATAATCATTCGTCCTCCTTTTCATTTTCCGCTCTGTCATGGAGCTGCTCCAGCACTGCCTTCAGCTTTTCCGGGATGGGCAGTCCAAGGTGTGCGGCGTTCTCGATGATGCTCACGCCCTCGTTGGACAGATAGAAGAAAATCACTGCCGTGCGAAGCACAGAACCCGTACCGATGACCTGCACATCAAGGATGTGGGCAATTCCCACCAGCAGGAAAATCAGTACCTTCCGGCAGATTCCTTTAAATCCCACCTGACTGTTGAGCTTCTTGTCCGATACGGCGCACATTACGCCCGTGATGTAGTCTGCCACCGCAAACACCACCAGGGCGATGATCAGCCCGTCATTGCCGCCAAGGAAGTAGCCAAGCCACCCTCCCACAGCGGTGAACACCATCTGGATCACATTCCAAAATTCCTTCATGTTGGTAACCTCCGTTTCTCTTGGTTTTGTGTATGAAAAAAGCGGCCGCTCCGAAAAGCAGTCGCTGATTTCAAAAAGATTAAATTGTTAAATCTGCTTCGGCAGCCATTCCCACAAGCGCATATCCTCCTGCCCCAAAGACCACATACACATCCCCCGGAGCTTCCAGCGGTACGCCGCCTGGTTCGCCCAGTAGATGAGGGAATCCACGTCCTGGTAGTAGAGGATGGAAAAGCCGTCCGCGTCGCCGAGGAACAGCCGGGCGATCCAGATGTTGATGTCCTTTGGTATGACCTTCGCCGTGTAGTTCCCGCCGCAGGATATCTCCAGCAGATCGGAATGGAAGAAGTCATAATCCAGGGAAATGTCCTCGCTGCGGGTGGAGCTTTCCTCCACATCGGAGGTCAGCGTGAACACCTGGAACTCCTCATCCCAGGTGCAGTTGGAACGGCTAATCCTGCCGTAGCTTTTGATGCTGCCGTCCGGCATCTCCACATCAAACCGCTCATACGGCTCGTAGGTCCAGGCGTCCCCCAGACGCAGAAGTTCACATACGGTCGTGTTGTCCGAGCGGTACCCGGCGTAGCCCCCGGAAAAACCGCTGGCTGTCGCCGTGAAGCGCAGGGTGTAGGAAGAACCGGAATACACCCGCACCCGGTTCCCACGGACACGCATTTCCACCGTGTACATGGTAGGATTGCCCCGCAGGTCTGCCGATGAAGTCCTTGCGATCTCCTGGCTGTAGCTGCCAAGGAGCGTGGAACCATTGTACAGTTCCACCGCCTGGGTATCGAAGTTTAAGCAGCAGAACAGGCTGCCGCAGAATACGCCGGCCCGTCCGCTCCCGTTTGCCGGGAAAGCCAGCCTGGCCCGCAGATGCAGTTCCGAAAAGCCGTCATACTGCCACGCAAGCTCCCCATGCCCTTCAAGCTGGGAGTAGACACGCTCCATCGAATATTCATCCGAGCGCCATACCTTCCAGGAGCCGGAGCGAACCGTCCAGTAGTCTGTCTCCAGCACACCGTAATCCCGGAAATCCTCGTACCAGACGAGTGCGGAGTCAGGCTTTCTGCGGAGCATCTCCAATGTCAGCTTGAAGCCCTTATCGGGAACCGCCATGCTGCCGTCCACGTCCTTAAAGCTCCTGGGCGCAAGGGCAAAGGTCGCTTCCCCGGCAGAGGGTTCCTCAGAGAAACCGGAGCAGACACGGAAACCGTAAAACTGCACGCCTTTGACATCCACCGAGATCGTAATGGTATGCGTCCCTGCGGAAAGTGTTACATTCTTCGCAAGGGACGTCCAGAAGGTACTCCGCCAGTACGGCCACCACAGGCGGCTCTCCGTGAAATGCTTTGTGCTGCCGTCCAGAGCCACATAGATGCCGTTTTTGTCCCAGAAGGGATAGCAGAGCCGCACCGCCACATCATAGGTTCCCGCCGTATCCACCGTAAAGCTGTAGGTCACCGAGCCGTTATCGCCCAAGGTGGCGATGCCGTTTTCAATGGAGACGATGCCGGATGCAGAGGAATAATTGCCGGCGTCCCGGTCGATGAAGATAGTGCCGAACTCTGTCTTCTGCTCCTTGCCGTAGGCAGTAAGATATCGCCTGCGGTTGTATGTCCCCACAAGCTGGGGATACTCACGGGAAACGGCGTCCGCCCCTTCCATGTAATCGTAGACATGGGGAAAGGCATAGGGCACCTTATCGTAATCGTCCCAATAGGCCACGATGGGGAGAAAGGGTTGCGGCGGCGCATCATCCGTGAAATTGTAGCCTCCCGTCATCCACAGCTTGGCTGCATAGTAGGTGTTGGACGTTCCCCGGTAGGTTCTGCCAAGGTTCTCCGGCGTATCGTAAATCTGCCAGTTCCAGCCGTAGGCGGGCATCCCGAGGAAGATCTTATCCGGGTCCATGACCATCGTAGCGTAGTCGTAGATGCCCTCCAGCCAGCTTCTCGGAGAAACCGGCCCCGGTGCAGAGCCTGCCCATGCCATGCCGTAGGACATGATGGATGCGGTATCGCAGTAAGCGTCTAAGTCGCCGTAAACACACCAGTTCTCGCCGCCCACCGAGCCGTTTACCGAGGTCATTCCCGGCAGGCAGATGTTCATGTGCTTTGCAGGGTCATAGGCTTTCACTGTATTGTAGATATTGCGGAACATCGCCGTGGACTCTGCGTGGGTGGAATAGCCGTCCCCACGCTCCAGGTCGATGTCAATGCCGTCACACCAGGGATATTTCTCCATGATGCGGACGATCTCTGAAAGGAACCTGTCCTGCGCCCCGTTTGTGTTATCCCGCAGGGCGCGGAAGATGCTGTTTGCGCCATCGTTTGCCACGGTCAAAAGCCAGTTGATATGGGGCCACTTGTTGATGTAAGTGAGCATATCCGAGATTGCCACACCGCTCTCGTAAATCTCCCCGGTAGCTCGAACCTTAAAGGAGAACAGCCCGATCTGGCTGATGCGGTCGCCGTAGTCCCGCAGGGCTTCGTACATCCGGGCGTTGCCCATGAACGTCCATACCATGATCTGTTTGCCTTTTAGTGTGTCCATCAGAGCAGCGCACCTCCATCCTGCATTTCCTGCATCTCAAACAATATCCGTGCCGTTTTCCCCTCTGCAAGCGTCACCCTGTGCTTGGAATCCCAGGCGGCGCTGTACTGGTAAAAGCCCTCTTTTTTCTCCGGGCTGCCGTTTCTGGTGCATTCCCGTGTGGATGCCAGAAGCGCCACATCGTCCTCGGCGTTCATAGCATTGGGAAAAGACACCTTCTGGCCGCCCACGCCCTGGGCCAGTCTGACGGAGCCGCCCTCCATATCTGACTTGGGGTACAGATGGACGTCCAGCCCGGTGGAAGTCTCCCCCAGGTTAAAGAGAATGACCGTTTCCTCGCCCCGCACCACGCCGTTGAACCAGACGGGCGCCTTGACCTCCCCGTCCTCACGGAACTTTTGAAGGAACACCTCTGTGTGCGGCGTGTACCCCGTCAGGGCCGCGCCTTCCTGCAATTGCAAATCGGTAAAATAAATCGTGCCGGAGCAGTCTGTGATGGTAGGCTTCACGGTAACGCTCACAACGCGCATATCCTGTTTCTGGTTAATGACCTCCGCCAGCCGGATAAAAGCGATTTTACCCATCCAGCGTCCACTTCATCTCACAGGGATGGCCTACCCATCCCGTGGCCACCGCACCTGCCTGCAGGAGGATGTCCGTGATATAAAGTATCCCGGTGCAGTTGGTGATGCACACCCGCACCGTGATGGACTTGATCCTGGCGGAGTAATTCTCCGGCGTGATCTTGGCGGAGGTAGATGATAAATATGCCATAGCTGCCTCCTAATACAAATCAATGAATCGGCTCTCCGTGCTGCCGTCCTCATACTCGATGATGACTTCAATGCCCACCTGGGCGTCGTCACTCAGCTTCTCCAGATTTTCCGAGCCGATCTGCGCCGACAAAGTGTAACTGGAGCGGTTGGCGGGATAAACGGTCTGGGACAGGCTTTTGGTCATGCCCGCCACGCCCTCCGCCTTGAAAGACGCCGTGCCGGATGCACCGTTTTCGCCGTCCGCTTCAAAGCCGGAACTGACCCAATAGGCAAGCCCGTCATCGGCGCGGGAGTTCCGCAGCAGATTGAACGGCACCATTTCCCGGATATCGTTATTGGACACCATGCTGGTGCCTTCCAGAGAATCCGCCGCATTGTCCCACTGGCTGGCGGAGCTGCCCAGGTTCTTCAGCGTGGTGGAAAGTTCCAGCACCGTGTTCCACGGCTCCTGCAGATTGTATTCCCTGCGGACGATACGGGTAGTAACCGAAAGCCCCAACTCCTTATCCTCCACACGGACGTAATCCCCAAGCTCCCAGGCTTCATGCTCGTAGCCTGTCAGCACGGATAAGTCCATCGCATTCAGCACATAAGAGATAGTGGGTTTTGCATAATCCGCCAGCCGCATTTCAGCATACTCTTTCATCTGATAGGGATTCGTGAAGGAGGAGCAGTCCAGGGTAGAGATACGGATTTCATTGGTATAAGTGAAATCCTCCACATAGGCTTTTCCACCATTGATGTCCGCAAAGGTCATCCCTTCCGCGCCCACAGCGTAGAGCCTTGTCACAAGCTCCCTGGTATCCACCACACGCTGGATGGATTTCATGTTCTTCCTGTAGGCAAACAGCGCGCCGCTGTCCCTGCCGTTTACCGTCAGCAGATGCACCAGACGGTTGGGACAGTCAAAGACCAGGTCGCCGCCGTGGAGGTCTGCGATGTTCCGCAGGATGGACAGAGCATTTTTCTCCGTGCTGGTCCAGGTGCGCTGTGTCCGCACCGTCACCGTGCCAACGCTCCACTCGGTGCCCTCTAAGGCGTAGGCCATTGCGGTCTCCGGGTATTCCGCTTCAAAGGTTCTTTCTTCTTTGCGGACAGAGAATGTCAGGTCATAGAACTCCGCCTCCGCATACACCTCGGTCACGGCGCTGCCGTCCGTATCCCTGGTATCGGTGACCGTCCTGACCTTGTACATATCGTCCACGATCTGGATCTTCTTTTCGCTATCGATATACCCCCGCTTGCCATCTCGGTAAGGAATTTTAAAGGAAAGGGTGTCCTCGCCGTTGATCTCGCCCGTGACAATGATGTCGTAGGCATTCTCCAGCACTGCCTCCCAGGCGCCGTTCCTGTCCAGCACCACCGGCCTTGCGTAGCCGATCTTCTCATATGGCGCTTTCGGGATGTCATAGAGCCGGATGTCGATGACCTTCGGCGTCCGGGAAGTATCGGAAGTCGTGAGCGTTACCCGGAAACGGATATATGTGCGGTTGGGAGAAGTCAGCCGCCCGTCTGCCGGGACTGCCGCCCAATCGCTCCAATCGGTGAGGTTGTCACTGGTTGATGTCTCCACAAGGGAAACCGCTGTTGTGCCGGAAATATACTCGTTGGTCACAGACACACGTCCCGTGCCGGAGAGATTGCAGTTAGCCGCCGCTGTGGTCAGCACGCCCTCGGACGGGTACACACCGCCGGATGCCCGGAGCGTGACTGCTCCCGGCTCGGTGATACCGTCCACGCTCCCGGAGGTATCCCCGGCATTCGCCATCAGGGAGGAGCGGAAATAGTCCATCAAATCCTCTGCGGTAAGCTGGGTATCGCAGTCTAAGAACCAGTCGTCCAGCCCTCCGGCATACCAGTAGGAATCGGCGTGCATTCCAAGGATCAGGTCGGCTGTGCAGGAACGGTTCAGTTCCCCGGTAAAAGAGAGCTTCTCCGATGCCCACACCGTGCCGCTGTCGCGGTCGCCCACCACATACTGTGCCGTCTTGTTATCCGGCTCAATAAGACAGGCGATAAAGTACCAGCCGCCGTTTACCAGAGAAAAGGACGGCGTGACCGACTCATCCAGAATCAGGGAGCCGGTATCGTCATAGAGCATGATCCTCGGCCTGCCACGGATAAGGGACAGGTAGAAAATCGGCTGCCCCGGACCGTATCTTGTGTTGAAGATTGGGCAGTAGGTGTTTCCCACAGAATAAGTGGTCGGCGACATCCAGCCGCCGCAGAGGATGCGCTCCCCAAGCTCTGCAAAAATGGTGCCGTCATTGGTAACCTTCAGATAGGTCTGCTCTGTGGAAGGATTATTGATGTTAAAACGGAAGTAATTGCCTTTCTGCCCGCTCCGCATCGATGCGGTGGTTCCGCTCCAGTTGTTAATGAAAGCGGGTCTTTCCGCACCGGAGGAATCCAGGAGATTGTTGTTTTCATCGGGAGCAGACTCATTCATCCGCCAAAGGCCGCCCTTTGCCCACTCGGCCGGGAACTCCCCGGTAAAGTCCGTCTGTTTATTCAGTATCGCCTTTAATGCCATCGCCGCTCACCTCCATCTGCTCCTTGCCTGTATTTCCAGCCCCGCAAATACAGCGTTTGCCGCTGCCACAGAGACTGTATTGCCGCCCACAGAAAGCGTGGGAAAATTCAGCTCCTCCAGATAGGGCAGCCCGTTTCGCACTGTAGTACCGTTTTCATCCTCCACATAGGCAGTCATGCGGTCGGTATCCACCACCAGCGTTTCACCCGCCGCAAGGGAGGCATTGACGATTTTTAGTTCCTGCCCGTTGGTGGCGATGCTGATATAGTTTCCTGCTGCGGAGGTAATTTCTCCCTCAATGCGGTAGATGGGATTGGACTCCATGTTCCCGGTATGACGGGTTATGGAGTGACTGCCCTCCGCCGTGACAGAAAAGTTTTCATCCTCGATGGCGTAGCCAAAGGGGTCAGGGCAGAAAAAGGTCAAATCAAAGCTGCCGGAGGAGCGAAGGAGCCGTTCGCACTCCACCGCCGCGTTCAGCCTCGCCATAAAATATCGGTCCGGCACATCGTCCAGGATGAGCTGCTTCAAGCCGCCCACCGGGTCAAGCCACGCAGCGATATCGTCCAGCGTGGAAACCAGGGCGTGAAAGCTGTGCCTTGGGAAGATGCTGCAGGAGACCACGATCTCCCGATAATCAAAATCCGCCCCGAAGTCCGTCACGCCATATTTGCCGGGGACCGTTGTGGTAAAGTTCCGCAGATTCCCGCTGACCTGCCAGGAGGTCAGCCTTGCTTTCAGCCCCATGCTCTTTGAAGTGACGTCATTGTATGAAAAGCCCAAAGCATATCCCTCCTTTATGCCGTACTGAACCGTCCCTGGGCGCGGGAGCCGGTCTGGATCAGGTTGTAAAGTTCCTGGGAAATCCTGCGGATGTCGTCCTCACTGCGGACGATCATCTGCTGGATGGTGATGAGGGTCCCGAAGGAAGCGCCACCGCTGCCCATGCCGCCGGCTGCGGAGCGGAGTGTCCCGCCCGCGTCAAAGGCAAAGTTCGAGGGGACTGCGGACTGCATATCCGCCGCCAGCCCGTTCATCACGCCCAGGATACCGTTGTTTAAGTCCTCTGCGGCACTGATAGCTGCGCCTGCGCCATCCTCGATACCGCCTGCAAGTCCCTGGGTCAGCATATCGCCCACCCACGCCATTTCTCTGGACGGGGAGGAAATGCCGAAGAAGCCCTTGATTTTACTGAGCAGGTTCGAGCAGAAGCCGCTGACCTTGTTCCACAGCCAGCTTGCCGCATTCCCGATGCCGTTCCAGATGCCCTTGATAAGATTCAGGCCAATGTTTGCCATCTGGGACACACCGCCGGCAAAGCCCTTCACAATGGCAGAAATGATCTGCGGCACCGCCTTTACGATTTCCACGATGATTTTCGGAAGATTGGTGATCAGGGCCACAAAAAGCTGTACGCCGGCCAGGATGATCTTATCGATGTTCCCGACAAGGGCGTTGATGATGCTTGTGATGATCTGCGGAATCGCCCCTACAATGGTAGTGATAATGGTGGGCAGGTTCTGAATCAGGGAAATCAGCAGGTTTACTCCGGCGTCAATAATCTGCGGGATACTGCCAAGGATCGCCGTCACCAGCCCATCGATGATCTGCGGGATTGCCGCCACAATGGCCGTGATGATCTCCGGCAGTGCGGAAATCAGGGAGGTCAGCAGCTGTATCCCGGCATCAATGATTTGTGGGATCGCCCCAACGATAAACTCCACCAGTGCCGTGATGATGGCGGGCAGGGCCGCAATCAGCACGGGGATCGCGTCCAGGAGCCCCTGTGCCAGTCCCAGAATCAGCTGCAGGGCAGCGTCCAGGATCATGGGTAAGTTTTCAATCAGCGTCTGCACGATCTGCGTTACCACGAGGACGATCTGCGGAATCAGGGTAGGAACCGCCTCGGCAATGCCCTGCGCCAATGTAACAATGATCTGCGCCGCACTCTCCACCACAGCCGGAAGGCTCTGGATAATGCCGGAAAGCAGTGAGGTCAGCATCTGCATCCCGGTGTTTACAAACTGCGGCAGCATGGAAACAGCCGTGTTCACCAGCCCCGTAATGGCCCCGGCAAAGGCTTCATCCGCCCCGTCCACGCCGTTGGCCATGTCGGTAAAGGCGGAGATGACTTCTGAAATTGCCGGGAGGAATTCCGCCCGGAGGCTGTTCTTCACATTGGAGATGGTCTCCCCAAGCCCCGCCAGGTTCTCGTCAAGCTGCGCCTGTCCTTCTCTGGAAGCCACCAGCGCCTCATTGTTGCGGTAAAACGCGCCGCTCGCCTCATCATAGGCTCCGGAGAGGGTCTCCATGATCAGGCGGTTTCTCTCGCTTTCACTGGAACAGGCAGCCAGCTTCTCGTTGAAGGCATCCTCGCTGATGCCCACCCAGTTTAAGGCGTCCGCCAGGGAGCCGGTGACCTCGCCCACCTTGGCTGTTTCGTTAGCGGACTCGATCATGCCCTCGATGGGGAGGGCATCGCCGAAGGTACCGTAAACGCCAGCCGCGATATTCGTCCATTTAGTAATGTCCTGCTCGTTCTGGGCAAGCTGCGCCAGGAGCTGGGAGGCTTCCGTGGCCGTGTCCGTATCGCCCAGAATCTTGTAAAACTCGTTGTAAGACTTCTGCGCCGCTTCGCCGCTGTAGCCGGCCGCTTCAAAAGCGGTGGTCAGCTTGCCCTGTGCCACCCTGTATTCCTCCGTGGCTTCGTCCAGGTTCCAGATGGCGCTGCCAAGCTCCTTGATGCCGTTTAGCGCCGCCTGGATACCAGAGGAGATGAGGTTGCCCATCGCCACCGTAGCCACCGAAAGGCCGGAGCCTAATTTGTCCGCCCCTTCGGAGGCATCCTCCAGCGAATCGCCCAGATCCTCCGCCACATCCCCGGCGTCCTTCATCCGCTCCCGGTTTTCCCGAAGTTCCCCGGAAAGCTGGGAGATGTGTCCTTCCAGCTCCTTTGCCTCGCTGGAGCCCTTGCCGTACTGCAGCACGGCATTGGAATAGGCACGCTTCATCCCGGCAAGCGCATCCTCCTGCTGGGCAATCTCACGGGAGAGCCGTTCCGTAGCGTCCGCTGCGTCCGTTTCCTCCTGGGAGAGGGCTTCAATAGCGCGCTCATTATCGGAAAGCTCCCGCTCCATGCCGTTTAAGGCGGCTTCGGCGTTGTTTAACTGTATCTGCCAGTTCTGCGTCCTGCGGTCGTTCTCCCCAAAAGAATCGGCGGCATTCCGGAGGGCAGCCCGCAGCGTTTCGATCTTCTGGCGCTGGGCGTCGATTTCCTTGTTCAGAACGGTATTCCTCGCGGAAAGCGCCTGGATGGATTTATCGTTTTTATCAAACTGCGAGGACACCAGCTTCATCTCGGAGCCAAGCACCTTGAAGGACTGGTTGATCTCGGACAGGGCCTTTTTAAATTCCTTCTCGCCCTCAATGCCAATCTTCAGACCGAAATTATCCGCCACTGACCGCACCTCCTTCCTTCGTCCTCATGGACTTCATATCCCTCGTTTCCGTGTAAACACGAAAACTCGCTCATTCCGTCATTCGTCCTCTCCCCAAAAAGCCATACGGCTTTCCGGGGACTCCGTTAGATTCCATAGGGAATCACATCGTCAATGGTCAGCATCTGCTTCGGCTTTGCGATTCCCATAAACTGCTTATGACACTCCCAGAGATCCATAAGCAAACCAAACGGCATGAGCCACACCTCATCCTGCGAGAGACTCAGATGGGCCATGCCGTAATACAAAAGCCGGGTAAACAACTCCTCGTCACTTACCCGGCCACCGTGTTTTTTCCCTCCGGCTCACTTTCCACGTTCCGCTTGGTACCACGGTACATTGCCTCCATGATGGCGTCCTTGTAGTCGGTCAGCTCCATCGGGGAGGTGAGAAGCTCCACCTCATCGGCGGTCAGTTCCGGCTTTTTATCCTCTGGGTGCTTCAGGTTGTGGACGAGGATGGGCTGGTTGCACAGAAGGGTGATGAGCCACACAATCTCGTCCAGCGCCATTTCAAAATTCTCTGCTTTCATCAGCTTCTCGCCCAGGTTTTCCAGGCCGCCGTAGCGTCCGGCGATCTGCTTTGTAGCACGGGTGGTCAGAAGCATCTCATATTCCACGCCGCCGATGGTGACCATCGCTGTTCTTTCATCCATGACTCAGATCCTCCTTAACCTTCGCCGTCCAGAGAGGCCGCAGTGGTTTCCGCATAGGACGGTTCGTAGACTTCCTGGTACCAGTTGGTGATAGTCGATGCGGACACGCCAGCGTCCCCCTCGGTGACCTCGGCTTTCCAGGGGTGCTTGCCCTGGCCGTCCACCTTGTTGCGGCGCATGACCGTCCCCTCGATGGTGGGCGTGGAGAACTCAATGCTCTCGCCCTTGGTAGTCAGGTTGGTAGCAGGGATGCCGAACTTCACCTTGTACAGCCAGAAGTATCGGTACTTGCCGTTTGCTTTCTTTGCACGAAAGCCAATGGCTACAGGAGCGCCGCCGTCCTCGCTGGCGGAGATGATGACGCCGTTCTGGTCGATCACCGCTCCCGTCAGGTCAGATGCGGCGGCTGCGCCGATATCATCCACGCCAAGGGTGAGGGTGCCGCTCTGGAACTCCTTCACCACCTCCGCAGCGCCATCGTCCGCATACAGCGTTGCCTCCGCAAGCTCCACGGAAAGCTCTGCGGTCATGGCTTTCGCAAGGGATGTAGGGGTGGCATAGGTCTCGTTGCCGTCCTCGTCCTCCGTGATTTTTGAATAGAAAAGTTTATCAAGGCCAATGGTAGCCATATCTCATTCCTCCAATCTACCGGCGAGCCGCCGGGAGCAATTCGCGCACCAGCTTTTGCGCTGATTTGACTTTATCGCCCGCGCCGTTACGCCGTTCATACTTTAAAGTCCGTATAGTTTCGCCACGTCAATGGCATAGTGGTGGTAGCCGGTATCATCCTCATGCCCGATATACCGTCTGTCCGTAATGGTAAAATCAGCGGCAAGCAGGGTCTTGGAAAGCTGCTTTTTCCGCTTCAGATAATTTCCCCTGGAGAACAGGGAGAGCCGTGCTTCCTGAGTCTCATATTCCGGCAGATTATCGGCATGAAGCTCGTAGGTATCCGCAAGCGGCGTGACCACCACGTACTCCTCCGGCGGCTCATCGGAGAACACGCCAGTCTCCACAGGCAGGCCGCAGTTTGTGACTGCTGCCTTGATTTCCGAAAGTAAACTCAAATATTCTCCACCTCCTCGTCCAGCTTTGCCTTCATGGCGCTGATACAGGCGTTTTTGGATGCCGATCGGGCGGGCTTCAGAAACGGCTTTGCAGGCTGGCCGCTTTTGCCGTATTCCAGGATGGTGGCGATTTTGGCGTTGCTGTCGCCGTCAGAACGGGGTTCGGAAAAGCCCACCTTTATGTCAAAATCCCCGTTCCTGTCCTGCAGGGCGGGAGAAGTGCCAAGGGAGCGTAAAAGCTCCCCAGTGCTTCTGGAGTCATACTTTGTCCCGCTGCCAATGACAGACTGCAAATTGGAGCGCACCTTGTCCTCCACGACCTCTGCGCCTGCCTCCAGCACTTTCGGGATGATCTCATCCGTCTTATCCGCCAGCCGGGATACCTTCATCAGAAAGTCCTCCGGCATTTTCCATGTTGCTTTAGCCACCCGCTTTCACCTCCGTCCCCAGTACCTCCAGATACATCCCTCTGCCTTTGACATCCTCTACAGAAGTGATCTCGAAGGTATGCCCGTCACAGAGGATTCGCATATCCGTTGTTATTTCCACACCTGGAATGACTCGGAATCGGAACAGATCGGTGGCCGTAGAGAAGGACGCCATGTTTGCCCATTTCTCACTGCCATGCCGACCTTCCCGGTATGCCCGCACCTCTGCCACGGTCACATCTGTTTCCGTCTTGAAGCCGTCCTCATCCTGAGTAAACTGTTTCTCTACGATGGAAATGAAGGTGTTCATCTTGCCAAAGCTCATGGTCACACCTTCCAATCCCGGTCAAGCCGCAGCAGAAGATTGACTGTGTTCCACACCTGCTGTGCCGCATTGGTGTTGTCTGCGAAGAAGCCGCCTGTGGAGCCATCCCTGGACTCATAGAAATGCGATGCCAGCATGATCACCGCCTGTTCGGTAGTGGCTGGCATCGTATTTTCTGAGTAGTAGCCCTCCGGGATATGCTGGTAGCTCTCCGCATAGGAAACAGCGGCAGTGATGTAGCCCTTCAGTAGCTCATCGTCCGCCGAATGCGCCAGGATGAGATTGGCTTTGACCTTAGAAAGAAGTGCATCCATCACCGCCGCCTCCTCTCATTAGCCCGCAGACTTCTGCGCCAGCACCTTGATGGCCTCCGGCAGGATCAGCTTGCCGTCCACACGCTGGGAGGCAAGGAAGCCAACCTGGCCGGTAGCGGCATACAGTTCGTTGAGACGCTTGAAGGAACGCCCCTGGCGGTCAGCGATCCAGTAATAGCTGAAATCACCGAAGGCGATGGTCTTGGCGTCTGCGGCAATGGCAGGCATATACGCAGAGGTACGTACCGGCTTGCCAAGCAGCAGATCAGGAGCGCCTGCGGTCAGGGAAGGCTGCCAGAGGTACTGACCCTGGTTGTCCTTCAGCTTGCGGATAGCCTTGATAGTGGAATCGTTCAGCACCCACACAGCGTTTCTGCGGTAAGGGGCTTTCAGGGAGTAGAACAGGTCGATCAGCTCATCGGCAGTGATCGCCGTAGCGGATGCAGCAGTCACACCGACTTCTGCACCTCCGGTCTCTGCCAGCACACCGAGGGGTTTGCCAGTACCGTCTCCGGTGAAGAAGGACTCCTCTTCCTTGGCACCGATACGGCGGGCAAACTCACGGGAGATGTAGCTCTCCAGGTCAAAGACGCTGTCGTTGAGCAGTTCCTCGGAAACCTTGATCATGGTGCCCAGCTTGTAAGCACCGATAGACACCTGCCCGAAGGAATCATCGCTCTCCAGGTATGCGCCCTCCTCATCGATCCAGGACGCAGTGCCCTTGGTGGCTACCACGGGGATCTTGCGGTCACCGCTGGAGGTCTGGATGATCTTCGCCAGCTGACGGAAGATGTTCTCTTCCTCCAGAGCTTCTACCAGAGTACGCTCATACTCGTCAGGAACCAGATACCCACCCTCGGAATCGGTGCCGATCTGCAGGGCGTTCATCACGGTGGGCATAGGAGTCTTAGAGCGCATCATGTTCCAAAAGTTCTGGAGGTACTCATCCGTGGCACGGCCGGTCTTGGCAGTTTCCTTGCCGTTCATGGGCTTGCCGGTGAGGGGCTTGTTTACCGGGCGGTTCAGCTCCGCATCCAGAGCCTCCTGACGCTCCAGACGGGCGATCTCCTTGCCCAGGTCGGTAATTTCCTGCTCCATGCGGGAGTAGGTGGCATCGTCCTCAGCGGACAGAGTGCCCTTGTCGGTACGATGGGAATCCAGGAATGCCTTGGTGGCCTCCCAGGCTTTGGCGCGCTTTTCGCGCAGTTCAAGAATAGTCATAGTCGTTATCCTCCTTAAAATTTCATCAAATTAAGCCGCTCGTAGAGACTATCCACGGAGCGGCCCTGGGGTTTGGGGTCTTCAGTTTTCTTAGGATTGGTCTTGCACTTCGCTGCAATCTTATCCATGAGGGAATTGACCACAGCGGCTTTGGAATACAGCATGGACACCGCAGGCGGCTCCATATCCTCCGGCACTTCGGAGCGTTTCATGACTTCATCTGCAAAGCCAAGTTCTATTGCCTTGCTCGCGTCCATCCAGGTTTCGGCATCCATGAGATGAGAGAGACGTGCGCGGGACAGACCGGTCTTGATCTCATAGGCGTTGATGATGGAATCCTTGACACTCGAGAGCATCTCGATAGCTTTCTGCATCTCTGCGGTATCGCCCATCGCCACGGTCATAGGATTGTGGATCATCATCATGGATACGGGGCTGACCAGCACCTTTGTGCCAGCCATAGCGATCACACTTGCAGCAGACGCCGCAATGCCATCGATCTTGACCGTGACGTTGCCCTTGTAGTCCATCAGCATATTGTAGATTTGTGCCGCTGCCACGCAGTCGCCGCCGGGAGAATTTATCCAGACGGTGATGTCGCCGGAGCCTGCCATCAACTCCTCCTTGAAAAGCTGGGGCGTGATATCATCATCAAACCAGCTTTCCTCTGCGATGGTGCCGTTCAGGAACAGCGTTCTCTCCACTGTTTCCGGCTGATTCTCCTGATTCCCCACCGTCAGATTCTTCCACTTCCAGAACTTCTTCATCGGGGTTTTCCTCCTTTCCGTCATCGTTCGGTTGTGTATCTGCAAAAGCTCCGGCGTTGCCAAGCGGGAGCATATTGCCGTTGATAAGGTAGAGATCGCCGCCATCCTCGGCAGGGATGCGGTCCATATTCTCCAGCTCACGGATGTCGTTGGCGCTCATCCAGCCGTTCTGCCTTGCCGTAGCGTAGCCGTTCATGCGGCTGGCATAGTCGCCACGGAGCAACCCCTCCACATTGAACTTGGTAAAATACTGTTTCTTTTCCTCTGCGGAAAAGAGCGTCCGCTGGATGGACTGCTCCCAGCGCACCAGCCAGGGCTCCAGTGTATATTTCACGAACTCCAGCGACTGTTGCTCAATATTGGAGAAACTGGACTTTTCCAGGTCGCCAACCATATGGGGTGGCACTCTGAAAATACGTGCGATCTCGTTGATCTGAAATTTTCTCGTTTCCAAAAACTGCGCCTGTTCCGGGGAGATGCCGATGGGTGTGTATTTCATGCCCTCTTCCAAAACGGCGATCTTATTAGCATTGCCGCTGCCGCCGAAGGTGGACTGCCAGCTCTCCCGGACACGCTGTGGGTCTTTAATGGTCCCCGGATGCTCCAGAACACCGCCGGGTGCTGCGCCGTTAGCAAAGAACTTCGCACCATACTCCTCACAGGCAATGGCCATGCCGATGGCGTTTTTCGCCATAGCGATAGGGCTGTAGCCAACCAGCCCGTCAAAGCCAAGCCCTGGGATGTGCAGCACGTCCGAGGGCTTCAGCCGCACGACCGTGCCTTTAACTGTTGGCGCATCGTCCGTGCTGACCGTGTATTCGTAGTAGAGCTTGCCGTCCCTGTCACGATCCACCGTCATCCGGTCCGGCATTAGCGGATAGAGGGCAATCACCTCGCCTTTGCCGTTGCGGATGATTTGGGCGTAGGCGTTGCCCCACAGGAGAAGGTGAGTCATGAGCGTTTCCCGGAACACAAAGGAACTCATCTCCGGGTTCGGCTCATCGTGGAGGAGTAGATACAGCGGATGATCGATGGCCTTTTCCTTGCCGCCGTCCTCCTTGTAACGGTAGAGGTGGAGCGGCAGTCCCGCTACAGCTTCCGCCAGGATACGGACACAGGAATACACCGCCGTCATCTGCATGGCGGAGCGTTCATTGACCCGTTTGCCCGCCGAGCTGCTGCCAAAGAAAAAGCTGTAGGCGCTGCCCGTAGTGCGGTTCTGGGGCTTATCCCTGGAACGGAAAAGCCCTGAAAAGATACCCATATGTGATCACCATCCTTCCTCAAATAAACAAAAGGCCCCGGCTGTCGTAAACCGAAGCTCCCGTATCGTTGCCACAGCGGATCGCACGGTCAAGCCCCATAATGGTGGCGATGGCTCCGTCGATCTTCTCTGTGGATTTTTCCTTGTCCGCCTTGATGTTGCCTGCCGGGTCGGTGCGGATGTAGATGTTGTCCATCATCCACCGCAGCACTGGGTGCCCGCCGTGGGCGATTTTCTCCTCCAGCACCAGCTTCATCAGTTCCTTGGTCGGTGGGGACATATCCTTAAAACCCTGACCGAAGGGAACGACTGTAAAGCCCATGCCCTCCAGGTTCTGCACCATCTGCACCGCGCCCCAGCGGTCAAAGGCGATCTCCCGTATATTGAACCGTTCACCCAGCTGTTCGATGAATTTCTCGATGTAGCCGTAGTGGACCACATTGCCTTCAGTAGTCTGCAAAAAGCCCTGACGTTCCCAAAGGTCATAGGGAACGTGGTCACGGCGGACACGCAGATCCATCTGTTCCTCCGGTATCCAGAAGTATGGAAGGATCACATATTTGTCATCTTCATCCTCCGGTGGGAACACCAGCACAAAAGCCGTGATATCCGTAGTAGAGGACAGGTCCAGACCGCCATAGCAGACGCGACCTTCCAGATCATTCTCGTTTACGGCAAAGGAGCATTTATCCCATTTATCCATCGGCATCCATCTGATAGCCTGCTTTACCCATTGATTGAGCCTGAGCTGCCGGAAAGCATTCTCCTCAGCGGGATTTTGTTTTGCGGACTCGCAGGCGGCTTTTACCTTATCGATGCCGACCGTAATACCGAGAGAGGGGTTTGCCTTTTTCCACACTTTTGGGTCCGTCCAATCATCAGACTCATCTGCGCCATAGATCACCGGATAGAAGGTCGGATCGATTTTGCGTCCGGCCAGAATATCCTGTGCCTTCTGGTGCGTTTCATAGCAGATAGACTTTGTATCCGTACCGGCAGTCGTGATAAGGAAATATAAAGGCTGCATACGCGCATCGCCAGAGCCCTTGGTCATAACATCAAAGAGCTTTCGGTTGGGCTGCGTGTGCAGCTCATCAAATACCACGCCGTGGATATTAAAGCCGTGTTTACTGTAGGCTTCTGCAGAAAGCACCTGATAGAAGCTGTTGGTAGGAGCGTAAACTATACGCTTGGTGGCCGTTAGGATTTTGACGCGCCGGTTAAGCGCCGGACACATCCTGACCATATCGGCTGCCACTTCAAAAACAATGGACGCCTGCTGACGATCCGCAGCGCAGCCGTAGACCTCTGCACGTTCCTCACCGTCGCCGCATGTGAGCAGGAGTGCCACCGCAGCGGCCAGCTCCGATTTGCCCATCTTCTTGGGTATCTCAATGTAGGCGGTATTGAACTGTCGGTAGCCGTTGGGCTTGAGCGTTCCGAAGATATCTCGGATAATCTGCTCCTGCCAGTCAATTAGCTCGAAGGGCTTTCCGGCCCATGTGCCTTTCGTGTGGCACAGACACTCTATAAAACCGACCGCGTAATCCGCAGCGTCCTGATTGTAATAGGAATCCTTAGCTGCAAACTGCGTCGGTTTATATTTTTTCAGCTTACGGATAGCCGCTCACCTCCTTCCGAAAAGCATAAAAATAAGCCGCCTGAGCGACTTCTTCCGTAACGAGGAACAGAGCCATCCGGCTCAGTCCCAAGGGCATATTCAAATGCCGTTTCTTAGTTGTAGTTGTTCAGCAGAATGCAAAGCGCCATTTCTGCTTCCTTGCAGGTAGGCTCTACATCCCATTCTCTGTCATAGTTGCATACGATCTGGCCATCAATCTTGATCATCAGCTTGCTGATCTTGCCGCCGTTGATCCCGTAGGTCTCGCTGGGTTCCTCGTAATGCTTCACCCAGTAGTGACAGACCTTGTACTTATCCTTAATGTTGGCATCCGGGATGCCGATGGTTCCTTCGCTCCACATACCCGGCACCTCCTTAGTTCAGCTGGAAGCGGATGCCCATGATCTCAGAGGGCTCCTCGTCTCCCCAGCGGGTTTCCTGTCTCGTGATGGTGCAAAGGCCAAGCATCGTGCAGCCCTGCGCAGCAAAGGCGTGAAGGTTTTCCATCACCGCTGTGCTCTGGTTTGTGTAAACAAAGGTCTTGATCCCGGCCTCGCGGAGCGCGTCAATGAAATCCTTGACTTCCTTATCCCAAAGGAAATCGTCCATCTCCAGTTCGTCTTCCTTACGGGAAAGGCTCTGTGTAAAAGCGCGGTAGGCTTTGCAGGTTCCCTGCTCGAAGGGGAATTTCATCGCTTCCTTCTCAGCGTACCAAGTTTTCAGTTCCTCGCTGTCCCAGCCGTAGGTGTCGATGATATGCTGCTTGCGGCTTTCGTGAGCTGCGCGGCGCTCCTCGTATTCGTGGCCGAGGCACTTCAGGTTTTCAAAGTAGGTGTTGTTTGCGTTCATGGTGTTTACCTCCGTTCGTTTTGGTATGTACATATATCACTCTGAAAGCACATAATAGCAAGCTATTTTTGCGTTATTTTCGGGCATAATCTACACAAAGATTCGGGTAGAAAACTGTGTACTTTATGCCTCGCCTGTCAGAATGAAATGCACATATTCCTTGCGGTTTTCTTCGAGGTAAACAACCAGCTCGTAGAAGTCACGTTCGTAGGCAAGGCGCTGGACCGCATTCACATCAAACATGTTCGTCAGGCCCGTGTCGCGGATCGCCAGAATCTGATCCTTTATGGTTTCAGTCATGATCCGCCACCACCTTGCATTCATCTTCACCGTAGGCAATGGAGAGACCGGAACCGTTATCCCAATTCACCATGATGGAACCGATGTCGTCCACGCCGACTACGGTGCCTCTGGTACCAATAGGCGGGGCCTGTACGTCGTCCATCTTCAAAAGCTCGACGCGGCTGCCGGGTTTGAAGCGCTCACGCAGTGCCTGCAGGCGTTCTTTTGAAATCACTCGCATACTGACACCTCCTTTGCCGGTGTGCCGTTACGGAAGGCGGAGCTGCCGGAAAGATTGCGGAGCAGGATTTTGCGCTCCGTTTTGTAATCCGCGCCGATAAAACCGAGGCGGAGCAGAAAGCACCGGAATGCGTATTTGTCATTGTCGGTTTCCTTTTCCTTGGCGGTAACACGTTTCTGGTTCCTTGCCATCTCGCACAGGGCCGTAATGAAGTGGGTGTAGGCTCTGACCTCATCCGGATCAGTCTCGGTGGTGAACCAAGGGAAGGAGAGCTTGTCGTCCTCCTCGGTGATTGGAAGCTCCGTCACATCCAGCGCCTTTTTTATCAGGCTGCCCTTGGCCTCAATGAGCCTGTGCAGGTTATCGAGGGAGTCTTCTGTGAAGCTGGCTTTCGGCATCTGCACCACCAGACCATATTCATTGGAAGCGACCTCTGGCCGCGTATCTTCTTCAGCGGTAAAGCCCGCATCTGAAAGGGCAGCCTTGACTGCTTCGATGGTGGTGTCGTCGGTGCGCTCGTCCCAGACCACCGCTCCGTCTTTTTCGACGGTGATGCCCGCGATAACGTAGGCGCAGGTTGGCATGCGCATGTACACGGGCTTCATGCCGATGACCTCGGAAATGATCCTGACCAGAGCTTTGCGCTCGTCTCCGGTTACGTTGTAGGTTGCTTTCATGGAAAATCCTCCTTTGTGTTTTTTGGTAGGTACATATATCACTCTGAACGCCTGTAATAGCAAGCGTTTTCAGGAAAATATATGCACCAAATCTGGCTGGAGGATTTTGTGTTTAATCGTTGATTACTGACACATCTTCATAAGCGTAAGTCAGGCCGTCGCGCTGAAGCGAAACGCCGTCAGCGGAGCCGACCTGTTCTATATACCTTTTTACAATTACATCGCAGAATTTTTCATCCAGCTCGATGGTGTAGCAGGAGCGATCTGACTGCTCACAGGCGATGAGCGTGGAACCGGAGCCACCGAAAGGATCGAGAACTAGCGTGTTACTCATGCTGGAATTCATAATCGGATAGGCCAGCAGCGCAATCGGCTTCATGGTTGGATGATCGCCGTTCTTCTTGGGTTTGTCATATTCCCAGACAGTGGTTTCCTTTCGACCTGCGTACCATTCGTGCTTGCCGGATTTCTTCCAGCCGAAGAGCACAGGTTCATGAATCCATTGATAAGGGCTGCGGCCCAGAACAAGAGAGTTCTTTTTCCAGATGCAGCAGCCGGAGAGGTAGAATCCCGCGTCGGCAAAAGCCCTGCGGAAGTTCAGCCCTTCGGTATCCGCATGAAACACATATATGGAGGCATCGTCCGCCATCGCTTTTTCCGTGAGCATGAAAGCGTCCAGCAGGAATTGATAAAAGGCGGCGTTTGCCATGTTATCGTTTTTGATCTTTCCTGCGCTGCCTTCGTAGTTCACGTTATACGGCGGGTCCGTCACCACGAGGTTTGCCTTGGCACCTGCCATCAGAAGCTCGAAGGTTTCTGCCTTGGTGGAATCGCCGCAGACCAGACGGTGCCTGCCCAGCGTCCAGACGTCACCGAGCTTTGACATAGCGGGCTTTTTTAATTCTTCCTCTACATCAAAATCATCATCGTGAATGCCGTCTTTCATACTGTCCTTAAACAAGGCATCCAGCTCGGCGGGTTCAAAGCCGGTGAGGGATACATCAAAATCCGCGCCCTGCAGATCCGCGATGAGCAGTGCCAGCTTCTCCTTATCCCAATCGCCGGAGATTTTGTTCAGCGCGACATTGAGCGCCTTTTCCTTCTCTTCGGAGAGCTCCACAACGACGCATTCGACTTCCGTGATACCCATATCGATCAGGACCTTCAGGCGCTGATGCCCGCCGACCACGCGACCGGTTGTCTGATTCCAGATAACAGGCTCCACATAGCCAAATTGCTCGATGGAGCGTTTCAGTTTTTCGTATTCCGGATCACCGGGCTTCAAATCCTTACGCGGGTTATAATCCGCAGGGATGAGCTCGGTAACTTTCTTTTTCTCTATCAGCATATCAGTCCCCACTCAGCGAACTTTTCAAAGCCGCCGACGCGGTCAATGAAAGCTCTCGCTGTTTCTACGATTCTCTCGTATGGAATACCATCTACAGCATCATCACCAATGGCACAGATGAGATCGACAGGCGTTCCGGTTTCCTGCGCCTTGAGCCATGCGTATATGTTCACGCTGACATCAGCCTTGGACAGATCTTTGCCATGCAGACCACCGCCTGTTACAGAGTCGCCCATATCAGAGCCGAGCTTCCGGTTAACAGCACCGGTATCTACATCGGTGCCGCCGGGCCAGTCACCGAGCGGATTGATCTCGGCCTTCGGATAGGCCTCGCGCAGGTGATAGGTCTTGGCGTTACTCTGGCAGATGATCAGGCGGGCCTCGTCCAGAATGTATTTGCCGTCACAGCCGTAGATGGCATAGATTTGTTTTGCAATCTCCGCCAGCGCTTTCTGCTCTGCTGTTACGGGCATGCCTTTGAAGATGCCATTATCGCCGCAGCGGATGCCCGCGCTCTGATTATCTGCCAGATGTTCATCCTGCGGGACTTCGACATAATCGGACAGTACACGATCACCGCCGATGCGGCAAACAATCGAAGCCACCTCATCATTGGTAATATGAACAGAGCTCTCCGCAACGATATGGCAGACGCCGTGACCGATTAAAACCTCCACGGCGATTTTCGGATTCTCATCTTTTTGGTACGCAAGGTCCACAATAGCACCGGCGATGCGGTCGGCCACTTTGTCGGGATGCGCCGGATTTACTTTTTCATACATATCAGTTCCCTTTCCGAGCGGTAAGAAGCCGCTCCATAACATCGTCCTGTGGAGATATACCGCCGTATTCCGTCATGCAGTTTTCTCGGACAATCTGGAAAATCTCTCCCCAGATGCGGTTCGACTGCGTCATGTATTTATCAGCGATAGCGACATACGGTGATTGAATGGCTGCGCCGGTAGTCGGGTGTTTAGCCAGAAAGCCAAACTCGGAGGTTGCCGCCTCACACTGAATCCACCTTGCAGAAGCCATAGCGTAACGCTCGATCATTTGCGGGGAGATAAGGTGAGAACAACCTCGGTCATTCAGCCACTTCCATGTCGCTTCGTATATTTCCACAGCACAAAGCTGTGTTCCGTCTTTCTGTGTCGCAGAAAGAAATTCAGACGGTTTCGGCATCGTCTCTCCATCAAGGTCAGCGGCCTTGTTGTCAAAGTCGATGACGGTCAATTTTCTTTTCCCCGGATTGCCAGCGGCGATTTTTTCAGCAATCGGCTTTTTCGGCCTGCCGCCGCTACCGGGTTTTGGTCCTCGCTGTCCCATGTTTCACACCTCTTTTCTCCGTACAGGGCTATTTCCTCAAAAACTTACGCGAATTTGCACGCGAAGGTCCACGCCCGTTGTCCGGAAAATCAGTCGTAGAGATTTTGACCGCCCTACCCGGTGGGGTGGTTATGCCAGCGATCACCACGTTCCGCATGAATTCTTGCGTGGCAGCTTTTACAAAGAGCAATCAAATTTGAAGCTTCATGCGTGCCGCCTTCAGCAAGAGGGAGCTTGTGGTGGACTTCCTCGGTAGGAACGTAGAGCCCACGCTCCAGACACACTTCACATAGCGGGTGCTGTGAGACGTAGCGGTCACGGATACGCTTCCAAGCGCGTCCATACCTGCGTTTGGTCTCTGGGCTACGGTCATATTTTTCATAGCGTGCGTTTTCCTGCTTCTCATGCACAGGGCAGTACCTTCCATCAGTCAGGTTGGGACAGCCGGGATAGGAGCAGGGACGCTTGGGTTTCCTTGGCACTTAATCACCTCGCTTTACGCACATAAGAAAAGCCCTGCAGGAGCGGGCTCCAGCAAGGCTTCCGTATGTGTTTCTTTGTCCATCATAATACTATCATAAGAAGCGACTCTTATTCTCTCTCATTTACTCTCATGATGGCGGCAACACAAGAAAGCGCCGTATCGTGCATCCGGTATATATGCTGAATGCTGTAGTGCATCTCCACCGCAATCTTCTCCCACGAGAGGAAGCACAGATACCGCTTCTCCAGCAGGGTTTGCAGTTCGACGTCGGAAACGGCATGGATTGTCGCCATGATTTCCTTCTTCAGCTCAACCAGATTATCCACATCTCGTTTCAGGCTTTCCTCGACCTCGATTATTTTTATGACAGCGGTTTCCACCTTGGAGCCGCCATGATTCGGGTTACGTGGCATATCGCTGTAAACAACGGTGCAAGATGTGGCCAGTTCGTTTAAGGACTCGATCTGCTGGAGCTTGGATTTTATCCGCATATCCAGCGTCCGGGCCTGTGATAAATATTCCTTTGCAGTCATTTTTGTTTCTCCTTCCGCAGCTTTTTGATGAGATACTCCGGATCGACTTTTGACAGGACACCAAACCAGCCGGAGCGGAAGAAGCGCTCGATTTCTGCAAGCTCGCACTCATCATCGGTAAGCCGGTAGTCTTTTACGGCCTGAAGGATGATGGCCTGAGCCAGATTCTCGTATGGGTCCAAAGTCTCACCTCCGAATTTGTGATCCTCGGATTGACTCTGATTTGCATGGATTGTCATTTATAAAGTTCGGCCTTTACAGCGGCAATGAGACTGTTCTGGGTTTTCTCTTTGCTCTGCAGGGCCTTTAAAACGTGATTATCAACAGTACCATCCGTAATAATGTGGTGAATGACCACGGTCTCGGATTGTCCCTGCCGCCAGAGGCGGGCATTGGTCTGCTGATACAATTCCAGCGACCATGTAAGGCCAAACCAGATAAGGGTAGAGCCGCCAGCCTGCAGGTTAAGGCCGTGACCGGCAGAAGCGGGATGTATCACCGCCACCGGGATTTTTCCGGCATTCCAGTCGCGGATATCGGCAGAGGTCTTGATCTCACGGACCTTGAAACGGGCCTTGATACGATCAAGATCGTGCTTGAACCAGTAGGCCACTAATACCGGCTTTCCGTTCGCACCCTCGATAAGGTCCTCCAAGGCATCCAGCTTTCGGTCATGTATCCGAATAGGCTGGCCGTCATCGTCATAAATCGCACCGTTTGCCATTTGCAGGAGTTTGCCGGAGAGGACGGCGGCATTGGCAACAGTGATATCCGTTTCCGGCAGCTGCAATACCAAGGTCTGCCGTAATTCGTCATATCGTTCAGCTTCATCGTCGGATAATTCCACCACGCAGTTGTTTATTACGAGCTCCGGCATCTTCAGATGGTTGGAAGCCTTCATGGAAATCGTGATATCGGAGATTCTCTGATAGATCGCTTTATCCGCACCGGGCAGAAGCCGATAGGAATAAATGATCTGGCCGTTGCGCTTATCCGGTGTGAAGTAGTTGTTCCGATACATGCCGATGAAGCGACCAAGGCGCTGTCCCATGTCCAGAATCTTGAATTCTGCCCACAGGTCCATCAGACCGTTTGCGGAAGGGGTACCGGTAAGGCCCACAATGCGCCTGATCCGTGGCCGCACCTTCATAAGTGCTTTGAAACGCTTTGACTGGTGGCTTTTGAAAGAAGATAGCTCATCCACAATGACGGTATCGAAGTCAAAGGGCAGGCCGCTTTGCTCTATGAGCCACTGGACGTTCTCGCGGTTGATGATGTAAATATCTGCAGGACGCATCAGGGCTTCTTTTCTTTCCTTTTCCGTGCCGACCGCAACAGAGTAGGTCAGGAGTTTTAAGTGATCCCATTTTTCAATCTCGGCGGGCCATGTATCACGAGCAACACGAAGTGGTGCGATTATCAAAACGCGGTGTGCCTCAAAGCTGTCAAACAGAAGATCCAGAAGGGCCGTCAGTGTGATCGCCGTCTTGCCAAGGCCCATATCCAGCAGGACCGCCGCAATAGGGTGTGTTTCGATATAGTCGGTAGCATATTGCTGATAATCATGTGGAACATATTTCATCAAGGATTCCTCCAATCTGGCTCTCGTCATCCAGCACGTAGACGCGAAAGCCAAGCTGCCGCAGCAATCGGTGTCTCGCTTCCTGCAAAGGGCGCGGTGCCTTGCCGGGAGCCTTGACCTCTACAAAGGCTATGCGGCCACCCGGCATCAGTACGATACGATCCGGCATGCCATCAAAGCCGGGACTCGTGAATTTGGGGGCCAGACCGCCACGAGCCTTTACTGCGTCAGCAAGTTTTTTCTCTATTGTCTTTTCTTGCATATTTTTCCTTTCATCAGGCCGTTAAAACAGGAAGGTGCAAGGTGTATCAATGCCATTTACTGAACTTTTTCTTAGGCTGAAAAAATATGCTCCTAATAGAATTTTTGTATAAGACTTTGATAGACCTTGCACTTCCCATGAAATCAGGTCAGAAAATCATCAAAATCGCCGTCGTCTTTTTTCAGGCACAGGCCCTTAAAGAAACGCTTCCTCTTGACCGCAATCCGCTCGTAGCCAGCGTTTTCCAGCGCAAAATAGAAGTCTGCGGTGCTGCGGACATACTCGTTGGTATCAAGGCAGTAATTCCGATACGCCTGATATAGCGCCGAGGAGCTCTCCTTATACTCAGCGCCGACATCGCATTTATCTTCGATAAAGTGTCCAAACCAGTCATTCTGGGCGCGGTATTCATCAATGGCTTTCTGTACGCATGCCGGAACCGGGATTTTGTAATCAAGTTCAATGACCTTTTTGGCACCTTCGATTACCCACGCGAGGATACTCTCACCGGCATTGGTATAGAGGTATTCCGCGTAGTTCTTCTTATCACCGGCACCTTCGATCTTGGCGTCAAACGGGATCACAATAAGCCTGCGCCATATACCATCGTCAGAAGCGCTGACACGCGGCAGGTGATTGGTATAGAGTACCAGTGTATGGCAGGGCGTAAATGAAAACGGGTCCTTATATTTCTTCTCCGCGAACATATCATCCGTAGAGCAGAGCTGCTTGACGGTAGAATCGTTGAGACGAGCTCCTTCCTGCATCTCTGCCGCGATCAGCAGGCGTTTACCTTTGGCCTCGGCCAGCTCCGGTTTGATATTCCTGCGGCAGCCGACTGTCAACGTATCTGCAGAGATGTTTCCACTGTAAAGTCCGAGGACGCGGGAGACAGAGTTCCAGAAGGTGGATTTACCGTTGCGACCTCCGCCGTAGGCAATAATCAGGGCTTCCACATAGACTTTGCCAATGACGGCCAGACCGCAGATCATTTGCACATAGTCAATCAGTTCCTGATTGCCGCAAAAGATCAGGTCAAGGCAGTCGAGCCAGATCTGTTCTCCCTTGCTGCTGGGCGAGACCGCCGTCATCTTGGTAATGAAATCCTCCGGCGAGTGTTCTCTGGCACCGGCGAGACCTTTGCGAAGATCGTAAGTGGCAGCAGGCGTGCAAAGTGCAAAGCAGTCGGCATCCAGATCACGCGGCGATATCTCCAGCATGGGGTGCGATTCCTTTAAGGTCGCAGTGATATATTTGGAATCCCGGCGACGGAGCGCAAACGCCTGATATGCCTTGGCGGAGAGAAAGTCCTTATAGGCTTCGAGCTGTTCATCGCTCATCAGCTGTTCGGCCTTTGCCTTACTGGTGCCGTCGAGAATGGTCTGGGCTCCGCAGTCTTCCATTTTCTTTAGAGCTTCCTGCATGTCCTTGGTGGCTTCCTTCAGCTGCCTGCGGGTGAGCTCATGAGCGACAGCCTGCGCACCGGGCTCGGTTTCCTTCCAGTAGTGTTCCGTATAACGGATGAAGTGGGTGGCTGGTGAATACCGCAGCTCATTTGAGAAGTGCTTTGCCAGCACCTCGGCCTGCCCGACGTCGGAGAAGTCCTCCGGTTTATAGTTGGTATCATCGTTGTAAATGTCAGGAGGCACATAGCCGTCCTGCGATGCCACGCGGGAGTAAAACTTCTGTGCGCTACGCCAGATGGTTTTAAGCTCGCCGTCCGAAAGAGGCGGATTGCACTTGGCGGCTTCATCGAGAAAGCATTGATACGCTTCGTCGGTATCACCGTATTTTTTGATGACCTTCCCGGCAAAGCGGGACATGGTGGCATTACGGTTTCCTTCGGAGATCACACGGTCACCATACTGCCCGCCGTCCATATCCTGATCGAAAGCATCCGCATCCTGCAGAAAGTCCGTCAGGTTCATACTGCCTTCCCGGATCTCTACGTCGGCTGTCGTGGTGCCAAAGAAGAAACGAGCTGCGTCCAGCGCCTGTGTATCAAAATACGGAAATATCGTATTGACCAGCCGTTTCATATCACTGTAATCTGCAGCATCGGTCATGAAATCTATCGGGAACAGAATATGGAACTTCGGTCTGGCGGGCTTGCCGTTTTTCTCACGGTTATGAAAGCGGCTGTAGTGGACCGCAAAGCTGACGCCGGGAAAAGCAGCGGCAACATCATCCGGGGTGATCCAATCGGCTGGTTCCTCCGAGTGATCATTATCGCAGTCCACCGGCAGGCAATCGCTGCCGATGAAGTTGTCTCCGTTACGGTAGTGGTTTTTATATTCCGCGCATACATAGTCGTGACAGATAGCAGCTTTCAGACTGGCCTTGTCCGTCACGTCATGGCGATGGGGATAGGAGCAGTTACCGGGATTGCCGGTAATGTCCGCGCTGTAAAGGGTAAACATCAGTTAAACACCTCCTCGGCTTCCTCCTCCAAGACCTGCGTGATAAACTTCAGTGCGCGGATCATGGTTTCCAGTTCACAGTCACCACCGAGGATTACTTCGAAGCCTTCATCGGCATAGCGACCGAGGGGATGCACCTGAATGTCGGTGCTGGCTGCGTCGGCAATACGAAAATAGGTACGTCCGCCATGACCGGTGTCGCCGCCTTTGTATCCGGTGGTGCCTGCTTCCACTTCGAGGATGTTGGCGCTGATCACATCGCGGCTGTAAGTTGTGATTTCGGTTCCGTCAGGCAGAACACGCCGGTTTTCTTTGATTTCAAACATCGTTTTTCTCCTCCAATTCTTCTGTGAAATAGCGCAGGCGATAGTTCTTCCAGCGTGCGCGTTTGATTTCCGCTGCCATGCCGTTTGAGATTTTGCTTCCGAATACCCAGATCTCCGAGCACTTGCTCATGATGGCGTTTCCGAAGAAAAGTCCAAGCTCACGCTCGTTGGGATCGCTGTCATTCAAAAACTGTGGAAACAGCAGGTGCGGTGCGATGGGGATATAGCCTTTTTCCACGGCAAAACGGGAGTATCTGCGAGCTGCGACCACGTTCGTCTCTATATCTCCTGCATAGGGAGAGCAGATATAGACGATAGGCCTGAATGTCCGGAGCACTTTTTGCTCCTCGTGTTCAATGCCGGAGAGTGCCTCAAATGCTGTGGGATCGACATATCCTTCGCTATTGTGAATATCAACACTCATGAAAAGAGCCTCCTTTCCGGGCAGGCTGTCACCGCCCATTTCTACTTTCCACTGGAGGTGACAGCCCGCTTTTGACGAAGGAGACTCAGTCTTTTTTATAGAATTCGGTTTCGTAGCCATCGGCCCTAAGCTGCAGGCCTTTTGCCCACGGAGGAGTGCGGCCCATTTGTTCACATACCGCATCAAGCGACATACGCGGGTCCGCTTCAATAACCAGCTCGTCGTGGATATGCATGACAATGCTGCAGCATCGAAGCGTCTTCATGGCATAGCACAGAATGTCACGGGAGGTTGCCTGCACGATGTTCTCCACAAACTTTGGCCCGTAAGAATCGAGCCGTTCCCATTTTTTAGTGCCGCCGATGCCTTCGTAAGTGATACACTCGCCGCCGAATTTGTTAGTGCCGACCTTGGGCTTTACGTAGGCAAGGTTCCGTCCGGAGGGCAGAGTAATAAAGAGCATCCCGCTCCGATAGGTAAAGAGGATGCCGTGTGTTTTGGTGGCGTGGTGATATTTGACTGCTTCCATAGCGGCCCGGTCTACGTCCCACCAGAAAGCGACGATCCTCGGATTGGATTGACGCCAAGCATCGACCAGCTGAGGAAGCTCATCTTCGGTAAGGCCCATCTCCAGCGCACCCATAGCTTTGAGCGCACCGACCGAGCCGCCGTAGCCGAGTGCCAATTCCGCGATCTTGCCTTTTTGACGCAGGTGTCCGTTGATACCATGCTTCTCGACCGGAACTTTGAACATCTGGCTGGCAGAGGCGCAGTAGATATCACCGCCTTTGGCAAAGACCTCCTGTCGCCAGTTCTCACCGGCCATCCATGCGATGACGCGGGCCTCGATTGCAGAGAAGTCGGAGACAATGAGCTTATTGCCGTCTTTCGGAATAAAGGCAGTTCTTATAAGCTGCGATAGCGTGTCCGGTACATCTTCGTATAGCATTTCGACGCTGTCGTAATCGCCGGAGCGGACAAGGGAGCGTGCATCGGCAAGATCAGCGAGATGATTTTGCGGCAGGTTTTGCAATTGAATGAGCCTCCCGGCCCAGCGACCGGTACGATTGGCTCCATAAAACTGGAACATGCCACGGGCGCGACTGTCCGCGCAGACTGCGTTTATCATGGCCTGATACTTTTTGACGCTGGACTTGGCAAGTTGCTGGCGGAGCATAAGTACACGCTGCAGCTCCGGAGGCGCGGTTTTGATAAGCTCCGCTACGATCTTTTTACCGAGGCTGTCTGTTTCCAGACCGTTGTCGGAAAGCCACTGTTTCATTTGCTGCACGCTGTTGGGATTATCGAGCTCCGTCAGCTCACGCATGGCATCTGTCAGTTCTGCGCGGGAGCGGGCATCCATATCAATAGCCTGCCTGACCAGCGGAAGGTCGATAGCCACGCCGCGATCATTGATTTCCTGATCGATGTGGTATTCATCCCAGACGGAGTCCGGCACCGGGAACTTTTGTAGGCGCTCCTGAATGGACATCTCGGCCTCAACGTCACGGATGTTGTATCGCTTGAAAGCAGCCCATTTATCCGGCGCTTGATAAGGGTAGTTTCTGGTGCGCTGGCCGTTTGCCTTTGTCGGAGCGCAGGGTTGGCAGAAAAACTTGATCAGGTCTTTGCCCCCGGTGAGCTTTTGTTTCTCCAGACCAAGGACCGCGCCGACGCCTTCGAGGGAGAGCGGCAGGCCCATCGTGGCCGACCAGATCATGGAGCAGCGCCAGCTTTCCGGATTGAGATATCGGGCACACTCTGTGGAGAGTGGATGATTATCATGGAAGGGATCGATGCTGATGCCCAGATTCTTTAAGTGCTGCGAAAGACAGATGCGTTCAAAGTTCGCGTTAAAGGCCCATTTGATGACGGCATCATCCGTCAGGGCTTCCATAATGTCCTCCGGTATCTTCTCGCCGCAGGCAAGGTCAATCACCTGCACCGGTCCGGAGTCCACGCTATATCCAAACAGCAGTATCTCAAAATCCGGAGCTTCCACATATCGGTAAACACCGGATTTTTGTAAGCTGATACTGCTGTAGGTTTCAATATCAATACTCAAAGTTTGCATATCATCACCATCCTTAAAAAGGGCTGGCAGCGAGGGTACGCCACCAGCCCACATGCATTATTTCAGGGCTTCCATACGTTTCTCGTGGTATTCATCGTCCTGCAGGGCCTTTTTCTCCTCGCGCTTTTCACGCTTGAAGTCATTGATGACCGTCTGGATGGCGACCACGGCCCAAGAGAGGACCACAATGCAGAAGCACCCGATCAGGATGTTGCAGAGAAGAGATGAAATCATAACCGTGTTTTCCATGAGTTTGTGCTCCTTTCCTTAGTTGAGAAAATCTTCGTCGGCATCGGTGGAGAAATCGGACTCAGCGCTTGCCTTACCGCCGAGAGGTTCACCGGCGCGGATCAGCTGCAGGTTATTGAGGCCGCAGGCGATGCCGCGATTGCCGTTCGAGTTGAATGCGTACAGCGTGATGCTGGCGCGGCCATAGACACCGGAATACACCTCCGAGCGGGTAAGCACAGAATTGAGGTCTGCATCCACAATGCCGGGTGCCGTAGCAGAGTTTGCATTGATGAAGTAGGCGTTGGCATAAGCCGGATCGTCCGGGCGCTCTACGTCACCGTCACGGAGAGGCGTTTTGATGGAAGTAAGAGGCGGTACGCTCTTGGAGTTGCCCTTGAGCTTGGACTCACCTTCGGTATAGGCGGCTTCGATGGCAGCCTTGATCTTGGCGACGGTCTTCGTGTCAGACTTCGGGATGATGAGGCTGACGCTGTACTTCGGAGCGCCGCCGTTGATAGACTTCGGTTCCCAGACGTTGGCGTAGCTCCAACGGGTGTCTTCACCGGTGATGACCTTCATGGGATTTTTTACAGTAGTGTTCTTAGACATAATCTTGTCCTCCTTAATTTTCACTGAAATCAGATTTTGCATTGTTCATGGCCGGACGCTTGTCACTCTCCGGCACCAGAGTGGGTTTGCCCTGCGGCTTTTCGATAAGACCTGCAAGGATTTCCTCAAAGCGGGCTTTGCCGAGGAGCTTCTGCATGGCAGTGACGCCGAGGAGCTTCCGCTCATACGGATCAAAACCGGCATTGGTGACTGCCGCAGCAACGGCAGCGTCGTTTGTGTATTTCCTATTGGAGCGGCCCTCGACCAGCTTCCAGCCGGACCACTCCTTGCCGCTGATCGCCTGCTGGAGCGCGTATTCCTTAATGTCGGATGCCCATGTCACCAGATCGTCAACCTTGGAGAGAATGTCCTCCACGTCTTCGTCGGTGAGCAATGGCGGCAGCTTAAATTCATACTTCGCAAGCTCCAGATTGGCAGCGGCACGAGCGCGGCAGGCGTTCTTGGCCTTACAGAAACCACACCATTCTCCGCAGAGGAAGTTGCCGTCACCGGCGAAGGCGAGATCGGCAGCGGGCTTCAGAACATCTTCTGCCCAGCGGAACAGGTCCTCTTTGGAAAGTTCGTAGGTTGAAAGGTTATCCCGGCGCGGCTGGTAGATCGTCATACGGACGGTACTGATGTCGTAGATGTCATCGAACAGCTCCAAAGCGCCGAGCGCGTAACACATCATCTGCGGGTTTTCTTCAGCAGAGACCAATACGCCGAGACCATATTTGAAATCGATGATCTGCAGGGTGCCGTCCGCGATAATGATGCAGTCGGCGGTTCCGAAGCCCTGTTCTACCCAGCGGGAGAAGTCAACACGCTGCTCAATCAGAACGACCGGATCGCTGCAGACTTCCTGGGCGGCTTCGACCTGCTCCAGCACATAGGCTGCATAGCCTGTGACGCAGTCGTCCATTTCCTGATCGTAGTAAGTCAGGCCCTCGGTGGGATCGTCAGCCTCCATGCCAAGTGCGGTCTTCAATTTGAATTCGCACAGACTGTGGGCATCGGTACCTTCGGCAGCGTAGTCGCTTCCTTTATCTTCATAACTCTCGGAGAGCCTTGCGGACGGCGGGCAGTGAATCCAGCGTTCAGATGACGACGAGGAGAGTAATGCGTGTTTAGTTGGCATGGTCCAGTCCCTCCACATCTTTCAAGAGTGCGCCGTAGTTCGCCGGATCGACACCGGAGAGCTTGACGGCACCGTACTTCTGAAGCAAGGCACGAATCTCAGCCGTGTGACCTTTGCGGGACATATCCGCCAATACAGAGCGGACATCCTCCAGCTTCAGTTCCGGTTCAGCAACTGCGGGCTCATCGCTAAACTGACGGGAAAGCCAGTCGGCAGCATCGTTAATAGCGGCAGCAGCATTTCGGAGCTCTTCGATGGTCATGGCCATATCGCTCATTTTGCTCATAATGTTTTTCTCCTTCCTCGGATTTGCTTTGTGCGGCAAGGGCTGTGAGCTTCCTTGCCAGCCTTGCGGATACATGACTGATCGCGGTCAACACCTCGATGACTTCTGCGTCCGCAGGGCTCTTGTTGCGTGCTTCGTACATGTCGTTCACCTCCGTTCCGGAGCTTGTTGTTTCGTGCTCCTTACACTTCCCACTGGAGGTGAGGCAGGCGGTTTGACGAAGGAAGGGAGAAAATTTTGAGAAAAACTCCGGCCACCATAACGGCAGCCGGAGCCATACATTATTAGAAGCGATCCGGAAATTCTGAGGCGAGCTGCTCCTTTGCCTTTTTGAGACGCGACAGGAACGTGGTGCGTTTGATGCCGATAATCTTGGCAATCGCCTCGTCGGACAGACCGTCCTGACGAAGTTTGCCAATTTCGACAGCTTCCGGCATCAGCTCATTCAGGCGGGCAAAGAGCTGATCGAGCTCGGCCTTGTCGCTGATGACGGATTCAATAGTGGGAGCCGGATCAACGAGAGTGTCGAGAAGGGTGACTTCGTCGCCTTCCTCATTTGCAACCGGCATGTCCAGAGAAAGGGTATCACCGGGTGCATGGAATTCGCAGTCCTGACACATGCCATCGCAGAGCCACCATTTACTGCGCGGACACATGCAACGATGATGGTATTGTTCGCGCTTTCTGAGATTGGTACGCCAGCGGTCAAATTCCTCGTACTGCTCTGGACTGACCTCGAACCATGTCTTGGTCTGTTTGTCGTAGATACGCTTTACATTGTTTTCATTCTTTTTCATAAAATCGTCTCCTTTGGATTTGCAAATAGATAAGGTTGAAATCCGCTGGAGCCGATTTATGTCCGTAGAGACAGAAAGACGGCCAAAGGCACAGTCCTCCCTGTTGGGATGAAACTATGTCCTTGGCCGTCATGCAGCTCTGCGGACTTCTATTTAGTTATGGATCTGGTTAAGCAGCAATTCTGTAACTGCGTACTTTAAAGGCCGAAGTGGTGATCCGTGTCACAACGGTTATTGTGTTGTCTCTCTCGACAGTGAAGGTTTCGCCGATTGACAGGTAGGCTGTCGTCCGATGGCCTTTATACAGAGAGGAGACGTAACCGGTCGCCGCGTTGCCGCAGCAAGCTAAGCGACCGAGGCAGTCTCGTATTTCTTCCATCTGCATCCCTCCTTTCATAAGTTCATAAATTAGCGGCTCCGCTTTTTAGCGAAGTAATACCCTAAAAAAAGAGGAGCTGGTGCATGGCTCAAGATAGGAGTCCCAGCTCCGTGAGTCTAATCGCGGCAGAAGTCTGCGATACTTGATAGAATCCGGCGAACTGTTCCAGAATCCATTTTGACTTGGAGATCAGTCCTGCGGATACAAATTTGTTTTTCTTGCTGCGGTCAATGATCATTTGAAATCCGTCAGCGATTGTTTCTTTTGGCATCAGTATGCGAGGGGCGATACCGTTTGCCTGCCATTCGAGCCAATCTACATCGGTCCAAACATCCTTGAAAGATTCGTCTTTAGCTTCAACGGGGCAGCGCTGTGCTACAGCACGTCCCTCCTTCAGCGCCTCCATAGCAAGAAAGTAGTTTCGATGGTAAATCCAATGAACACATTCATGCGCTACCGTGTTTCGACGGCTGCCGAAGTTTCGCTTGAGATAGGTGTCCGGGTCAATGATCATGGTCTTTGCTTTGACGAACACTTCTCGATACTCATCTTCAGAGGGATCGTAGATTTCAACAAGCCCATCCGTAAAGCACATCTGACCGAGAATACTAAGATCCTCGGATAGGTGATACTCCTTGATGAGCAGGTGTAGTTTATCTCTTGCGATCTCTTCTATAGGAACGGGCATCGGTTTTTCGAGAGCCTCCGGACAGTGTTCCGCTAAGATTTCTGCTGCCTTATCATCGAATTCGGATTTATACATTCGAGGGACAAGGGAGCTGAGATATGCTTCTTTGGTCATACTTATCCTTTCTTTTCGATTTCCTCCAAAACACGCTGCCAGAAGTCATCACCGAGCTTTTTATCGCTGGCTTTGCGGAGAGCAGCACGAACATGCGGAAGGTTCTCGTCCATAATGTACTCAGGAAGATCCGGCGCTGCCTCATTTCTTTCACGGCCAGCGAGATCGAACATTTCTGCACGTTCCTCATCCGTAAGACGTAGAACATCAGCTATCTTAAGCAACATACTCATTTCCGGAGGATTTCGTCTTCCTTTGATGATGTCGGAGAGATAGGTAGCGGTAGTTCCCATCGCCTGAGCAATATCTTTAAGAAGGATATCGCTGCCGTCAGAAGCACGTCCGAGTCTCTTTTCGTTGATGAATTTTCCAAAATCGCCTGTCATAGTAAAAACTCCTTTCTTCGTCAATCAGCGACTTCGCTAATCTGCTTATTAGTATAGCGAGAAAATGTGGATTTGTCAAGAGGGTAAAAGAAAAAAGCCACGCTGCTATTCACAACGTGGCTCCTGAACTAATCCAGATATACAAACGACTGCGGGGCTTGACTGATCCCATAATCGGATAGCTCCTTGGGAGTATCGTATACTACTACGTCTTTGAGCTTGTAAGCGATGGCTTTTTCTTTCCCAGCATAGTAGGAAAAGTAGAACTTCTTCGTGATCCCAGCTGCTGTCTTTGCTATCTCCCATATCTCTTTTGGCGTGCCTTCCAGAATTTCATCTATGGTAGCTTCGCCAACCACCTGTTTCTGAGGGGACGAGGCATAAAAGACTATGCGAGTAACACCATTCTTGGGTTTGCTTTTTCTAAATTCGTATTGTTTCTTACCTTCCAGTATTACTTTGGCATATTTAGGTTTAATCGATAATAACATTGTCGACATCGACGTTGCCCTCCCGTAGTATTTCTTTGAATTCGTCGGGAGTAAGCCTGATCAATGCCGGGTATGTCCCTCCGTGACTGTTGCTCCAGTAGCCTTTAGTTTCGAGGGTGTCCATATTGATATTATGGCCTTCACCAAAATAGCCGTAATAAAGCATCTCTACAACGAACATATTCTTGTCGTTATTATATTTGGTCTGAAGCTCACTTTCATCGTAAACAGATTTGTTGCCGATCTTGGCGAGGAGCTCGTCGAAAGTCATAAGATGGCTTCCGCTACGCTTTACCGCTATAACGTTAGTCACGATGCAGAACGAAGTCAAGCAGGATTTGTAACGCTTAGTTCCTGAACCAGTATGAATTCTGTATATAAAGATCGGCTCACCGATTTTGTACGGAGGCACTGTATACTGTGCTCCAACATATATCTTGCTAAGGCCGTTTCTCACATTCAATGCGACTGAAGTCTGCAGCGTATTCTTAAGCTCGGAATATGGGAAGAGGGTATCGTGATAAAAGTCATTCACGCACAGGTATCCTGCATTTTGAAAATCCGGATTAATAAACGGGAATGACTTGTATGGATCACTGTAATCTACGCTACTGCGACTACGGAGATATACACCTTCACCATTCGGGTTATAGCCGACCTTGATAAAGCCAAACTTGGTGAGCTGAGCGATCAGAAGATCGTGTTTATCAAATACGGTAACGTAGATATCTTCCCAGCCCAGATCTTTCCACTTCCAAAGCACAAGACCGATAGCACCTTCTCCAAGACGCTGGCCGCGAAAACGTTCTGCAATCTTGATGGTAGTGATCTTGCATCTGGTCTTCTTTGGCAAGGTCGAATCCGTAAGTACAATGTTTTCCGTTTCGTCCTTTATACACACAAAGGCACCAAGGCCATTTTCATCGTCGAATACCAAAGCTGTACGGCCTTCCTGAGCTTTTTCCGGAAACCACACCTCGAATGGCTTTACTTTGCCGCCAACCGGGTAATCTGCCTTCAAAGAATCGAAGAAGGGATCGTTTAGGTCGATATCGCTGAATTTCTTGAGAGAAAAATTGCCTGCCATAAACAGCTCCTCCTTAAAGTGACTTTATAAATTCAATCGCCTGTGTAAGGTCTCCGGCACCGCCAGAAACAAAGAGTCTCGCACTAATATCCGCAGCGACTTCTTTTGCGTAGGCGCATTCTTCCTGCTGAAAAGCTTCTATTTCTTGTATGGAAGCCTCAATTCCATCACGCTCTCTGCGACGAGCCGCGATTACCTCTGACTTCTCCGTCAGCAGGATAATCGCATCTGGCTTCAAAGAGGTGAAGGTGTCATACGGGATACGAGTGATATCGCCTGTTGCGTTAAGCAGACAGAAATGACCGTCCAGAATGAAATTCTGCCCGGAGCCCTTTAACTCATTGACTGCCTGAAGAAGGTATTGCTGGTTGTCGTCAATATCAGGTATGAGTTTGTCTTTGGCAAAGCCTGAATGCTTTTTCTGTGTTATCAATGTGCTGGCAGAGTAGGACTCAATGCCGGTGGCCGCCTTGACCATATCACAGAAGTAGGACTTTCCTACACCATGAACACCGCTAATAAAGATCATGAACGACACTCCTCCTTAGTGCAAAATTGGCTGAATAACCAGCCATCTTATACATTATAACAGATCAGAGTGTAAAATTCAAGAGAAAACAAAAATAAATCCTGCAATCGCAGGAGAAAATCTTGAAATTTAAAGTTCGGTGTGATATAATAAATAAGTCAGAGTTTATGTATAGACATTTTGGCAGAAAATGGAGGTTAGCACATGGCCATTAGTTACAAGAAATTATGGAAGCTGTTGATTGATAAAGATATGAAGAAAAAAGATTTGCAGCGTGTGGCTGGGATCAGTGCGGCATCCGTTACAAAGCTCGGAAAGAATGAGAATGTAAACACAGAGATTATACAGAAAATCTGCGTAGCTTTGCAATGCGATGTCAGCGACATAATGGAAATGGTCGATGAAGACTGAGTCCGTTTTTTGGTACAACAGAAAGAATAGAATAAGCATGGATACATGTGATTACTTGGAGGTAGATTCAGATGGCTGATAAAACCAATGCCAACATCGGCTTTGAAAAACAACTGTGGGATGCGGCCTGCGTCCTGTGGGGACATATTCCCGCAGCAGAATACAGGAAGGTAATCATCGGTCTTATTTTCCTGCGTTATATTTCTGCAGCTTTTGATAAGAGATATCAGGAGCTTGTTGCGGAGGGTGACGGATTCGAGGATGACCGTGATGCTTATACGATGGAGAACGTGTTTTTCGTGCCGGAAGAAGCAAGATGGAGCACAATTGCTTCAGCAGCTCATACTCCGGAAATTGGAACGGTTATCGATACGGCTATGAGAGCCATTGAAGCTGAGAACAAGACTCTGAAGAATGTCCTTCCGAAAAATTATGCAAGCCCAGATTTGGACAAGCGTGTGCTGGGTGATGTCGTTGACATCTTTACTAATAACATCGACATGAGCAACACCACGGAGAGTGAAGACCTTCTTGGCCGTACCTATGAATACTGCATCGCACAGTTTGCAGAAAAAGAAGGTGTCGGCGGAGGCGAATTCTATACTCCTTCCAGCGTGGTTAAGACGCTCGTCTCTATCCTTCGCCCATTTGACAACTGCCGTGTATACGATTGCTGCTGTGGCAGCGGTGGTATGTTCGTACAGAGTGCAAAATTTATTCAGGCTCACTCCGGTAAGCGTGGAGCCATTGCCGTTTACGGCCAGGAGGCAAACGCCGACACATGGAAGATGGCGAAGATGAATATGGCGATTCGTGGCATCGATGCTGACTTTGGTCCTTATCAAGCAGATACCTTTACGAACGATCTGCACCCGACCTTGAAAGCGGACTTTATTCTTGCGAATCCGCCCTTCAACTATCATCCGTGGAATCAGGAGAAACTCCTGGAAGATGTGCGTTGGAAATATGGTATTCCACCTGCGGGCAATGCCAACTATGCATGGATTCAACACATGATTCATCACCTTGCGCCTAACGGCAAAATTGGTCTGGTGCTTGCAAACGGAGCCCTTTCCACGCAGTCAAGCGGTGAGGGTGAAATCCGCAAGAAAATCATAGAGGATGATTTAATTGAAGGCATCATCGCCATGCCGACACAGCTTTTTTACAGCGTAACCATCCCGGTTACACTATGGTTCATTACCAAGGGCAAGAAGCAGAAAGGCAAGACACTCTTTATCGACGCCCGCAAGATGGGACACATGGTCGATAGAAAACACAGGGATTTCTCCGAGGAGGATATTCAAAAACTGGCGGATACTTTCGAGGCCTTCCAGAACGGAACGCTTGAGGATGTGAAAGGTTTTTGTTCTGTCGCTACCCTGCAGGATATTGCAAAGCAGGATTACATTCTGACACCGGGACGCTATGTCGGCATTGAAGAGCAGGAAGATGACGGCGAGCCGTTTGAAGAGAAAATGGCAAGGCTGACATCGGAACTGTCTGGTATGTTTGCCAAGTCCCGTGAACTGGAAGAGGAAATCAGGAGAAAGCTGAGGGCGATTGGGTATGAAATATAATCTTTCGGATATATGCGACTACGCCAAGGGCAAGATTAATGTTTCTGTACTGGATGAGGATACATATATCTCTACGGAGAACATGATGCCCAATAAAGGTGGAATCACCGGAGCGTCTTCTTTACCGACAGTAGCGCAAACACAGTCTTTTTCTGCCGGGGATGTCCTCGTTTCCAATATTAGACCATACTTTAAGAAGATATGGTTTGCAGAGTTTGACGGCGGATGCTCTAACGATGTTCTTGTGTTCAGAACTAAGGAGGGTGTGTCAAAGCGGTTTCTATACTACGTGCTTGCAGATGATACTTTTTTCAATTACTCGATGGCCACCTCAAAAGGCACAAAGATGCCACGTGGGGATAAAGCAGCCATTATGAAATACCAGGTTCCTGATTTCACATATGAAGAACAGGAAAAAATCGCAGGACTATTGGAGGCGCTTGACAAAAAAATACAGCTTAATGCAGAAATAAACGAGAATTTAGCAGCTTAGAGCTGGATGTCAGAAACATCAATCTCACCGGACATGAGTTTGGGAAGTAGGCTGTCCCTTAAAGCCGTTAATGATTGATTCTGCTCTTCCAATATTCTCTGCTGAGCGAAGATAGGAGCGCAGAAACCATTAAAACAAGCAAGTGTTTCGGTGTCTGGAATTACCGCAGGAACATTTTTCATGGTGCTCCCTGAGACTTCTTTGAATGTAGAGCCTGATGCCATACCTTCAATAATCGGGAGGTTATGCTTCAGGAAATAATACACATAAGCTGTTCCTATCTCTGGTTTTGGGACAACGGACTTGAATCCTTGATTAGTTGTCACCTCACCAGAAGCAATAGCAATATAGCCTATGGGCGCACGAGATGAAAACAAAACTGTTCCTTCTGGCATAATAGAGGCGCTGCTATTCTTTAAGCCAAGTTTTGTGATGTCATTTTCTCCATGAGAGACAAACTTCGCCTTATTGATGGATAAGTCTTTTGGCGTAATCCATGCGATACCGTCCTCAGTGTAGTATTCCGGCTTGGCTTTTGAAGGTGTACTACCGCCAACAACAGCACCGAGATCGCTAACAGTTCCCAAAGTCCATGCGGGGTCAGCATTATCAATGAATAGCTCTTGAAAATAAGCCTGAGCCTGCTGCTCTAAATTCTCGTTTAAGTACGATTAACTCTCACCAACGGCGAGAGCCAAGCCAATGGAACTGCCGTTGATGTCGTTCTCTGGAATTATCAATATAGAAGGAGAAACGACATGAAAGAAGAATTGATGACAGAGGTAATGCAACAGATGCTGCCCTACCTCGACAATGCCCAGCTGAAACAGCTGAGACAGGTGATGGAACAGACACTCTATCACTATGAAGTGACCGGTGCAGAGGCAAGGCCGGAGGAGGACGATAGCAATGACCTTATAGCAATGTTTATAGCAGCTAAGCGGATTGAGGGATGTTCGGAGAAAACGCTGAAATACTATCAGACTACGATTGATGCGATGGTTTCATCTCTCGGAAAGAATGTCCGTCACATCCTTACGGAGGATTTGCGGACATACCTTACCGATTACCAGAGCAAGAATCAGTCAAGCCGGGTAACCATTGACAACATACGCCGTATCCTTTCCAGTTTCTTTTCATGGCTTGAGGATGAGGATTACATTATCAAAAGTCCGGTGCGCCGTATCCACAAGGTTAAAACGGCAAGCAGCATCAAGGAAACCTACTCGGACGAGGATTTGGAGAAGATGCGCGATAACTGCGAGGAACTGCGGGACTTGGCTATGATCGATATGCTTGCTTCAACGGGAATGCGTGTGGGGGAATTGGTTCTGCTAAATCGGGATGATATTGATTTTGCCGAGAGGGAATGTAAGGTTTTCGGTAAAGGAGATAAAGAGCGAATGGTTTATTTTGATGCCAGAACAAAGCTGCACCTGCAGGAGTACCTTGCCAGCCGCACGGATGACAATCCGGCGCTATTCGTAACATTAAGGGCTCCGCACGATCGGATACAGATCGGCGGCATCGAACATCGGCTCCGGGAGATGGGCAAGCGGCTGAACATCCCGAAAGTGCATCCACATAAGTTCAGACGGACATTGGCAACAATGGCGATTGACAAAGGGATGCCTATTGAGCAGCTACAGCGGCTGCTTGGGCATCAACGGATAGATACGACCTTGCAGTATGCTATGGTCAAACAGAGCAATGTGAAAACGGCTCATAGGAAATATATAGGTTAGGACGGTGACATGATGGGCAATTGGAAAACTTGCACTATAGGTGATCTGGGAAGAGTTGTAGGCGGAGCCACGCCCTCAACTAAAAAGGCAGAAAACTATGACGGTGGGACGATTGCGTGGATTACCCCGAAAGATTTAGCGGGTTTTTCCGGTCGCTTTATCTCTCGTGGCGAAAGGAATATTACAGAGCAAGGTTTAAAAAGCTGCTCCACGCAGTTAATGCCTGCACATACGGTGCTGTTCTCTTCGAGAGCGCCCATCGGATATATCGCAATCGCCGAGCAGGAAGTATGTACGAATCAGGGATTCAAGAGCGTTGTTCCTGACGAGAAAACGGACTATATGTTCCTATACTACCTGCTGAAATACAACAAGGAGAAAATCGAAAACCTTGGAAGCGGCACGACTTTCAAAGAGGTATCTGGAAGCACGATGCGCGGCATTGAAGTGCGTGTGCCTGAAACCATAGAGGAGCAGCAGCGGATTGCATCTGTGCTTTCTGCTCTGGACGATAAAATCGAGAAGAATACGGAGGTAAACGAGAATTTAGAGCAGCAAGCTCAGGCACTTTTTAAGTCATGGTTCCTTGATTATGAGCCTTGGAACGGTATAGTCCCTGATTCTTGGATTAATGGCAAGCTGGGTGATTTTGCTGATATAAAACGTGGTGGTTCGCCCAGGCCAATTCAAGAATATCTATCCGAATCAGGATTACGCTGGCTTAAAATATCGGATGTAACAAGCCTTCAAACTCCGTTCGTCATAGATATCAAGGATCACATAATTGAGGAAGGACTGAAAAAAACAGTCTTTCTCAAGGCGGGATCACTTGTTCTTTCCAATAGTGCGACGCCGGGTGTACCCAAAATCCTTGATGTCGATAGTTGCATCCACGACGGATGGCTCTATTTTCCAGAGTCCAAGTTTTCCAAGGAATATCTGTATTTGTTTTTCAAATACATCCGGCAGCAGCTGGTTAATCTCAGCAACGGCAGTGTCTTTAACAATTTAAAGACCGATATCCTCAAAGGATATCCCACAGTATTACCGGACGAGGAGACGCTTACACGCTTTAATGAAGTCGTGCAACCAATGTTCCTCCAAATGCAGAACCTCACTCGTGAATCACATAGGCTCGCAGATGCACGGGATGCCATTCTGCCACAATTGATGTCCGGCGAACTGGATGTATCTGACCTTGCTCTCTAAGCCGCTAAATTCTCGTTTGAATCGGAGCAAGGTGTGAATAAACGAAAATTCCCGTAAGGGATGTCAGGTAAAATAAACAGAAGGAGTGAAAACTATGTCAGGATTTTATACCGAAGCGGACTACGAGAATTCCATCATAGAACTGTTCCAGAACATGGGTTACCGCTATGTCTACGGTCCCGATGTGGACAGGGATTTTAACAGTCCTCTCTACGAAGAAGAACTGAACGCCGCTCTGTGTCGTCTGAATCCGACTATGCCGGAGGACGCCATCGCAGATGCGCTGTTCAAGCTGAAAAACTTTGAAAATGCCGAACTGGTTCAGAAGAACGCTGTCTTTATGGACTACATTCAGCATGGAATCGAAGTGCGCTACTTCGTCAAGGGCGAGGAACGCTCCGGCCTCGTGTACCTTGTGGACTATAAGAATCCTGACAACAACTCCTTCATCGTTGCAAATCAATGGACTTTCGTTGAGAACAGCAACAAGCGTCCGGATGTTCTTCTGTTCCTCAACGGTCTGCCCGTTGTGCTGGTAGAGTTGAAATCCCCGTCCAGAGAAGAGACGGATGCGTCCGAGGCATACACGCAGATTCGCAACTATATGCATGAGATTCCCTCCATGTTCATCTATAACTGCATCTGCGTCATGAGCGATCATCTGACATCCAAGGCGGGAACGATTACCTCCGGCGAAGATCGTTTCATGGAATGGAAAACAAAGGACGGAAACTATGAAAACACGCAGTACGCACAGTTCGACACCTTCTTCGAGGGTATTTTTGAGAGGGAGCGACTGCTGGACATTATCAAGAACTTTATCTGCTTCTCCAACGAGGGATTGAAGCAGTTCAAGATACTCGCGGGCTACCACCAGTATTTCGCTGTCAATAAGGCCGTGGAGTCCACAAAGCACGCCACGGAAACGGACGGCAAAGGCGGTGTGTTTTGGCATACTCAGGGCAGCGGTAAATCGTTGTCGATGGTGTTCTATGCACACCGTTTGCAGGAGGCATTGGATAGCCCGACCATCGTTGTGCTGACCGACCGAAACGACCTTGACGATCAGCTTTTCGGACAGTTTGCCAAGTGCAAGGATTTCCTGCGTCAGGAGCCGATGCACGCCGAGAGCCGGGAGCATTTGAAGTCCCTGCTTGACGGCAGACAGGCAAACGGCATCATCTTCACCACGATGCAGAAATTTGAGGAATCCCACGAGCCGCTTTCCGAGCGCAGGAACATCGTGGTCATGGCAGACGAGGCACACCGCGGACAGTACGGACTCTCCGAAAAGGTCGATGCCGAAACAGGTAAAATCAAGATCGGCACAGCGCGAATCATTCGCAACAGCCTGCCGAATGCTACATACATCGGATTTACAGGTACGCCGATTTCCATGAAGGACAGGAGCACCCGCGAGGTCTTCGGTGACTATATCGACGTCTACGATATGACCCAGGCCGTTGAGGACGGAGCTACACGTCCGGTTTACTACGAGAGCCGTGTGATCCGTCTGAAACTGGACGAGGCTACGCTGAAACTGATCGATACCGAATACGACATTATGGCGAACAATGCCGACCCGGAAGTCATCGAAAAGAGCAAGCGAGAACTTGGGCAGATGGAGGCTATCCTTGGAAACGATCAGACCATAGCGTCCCTCGTGGACGATATCCTCGACCATTACGAGAATTACCGAGCAGACCTGCTGACAGGCAAAGCGATGATTGTTGCCTATTCCCGCGCTATTGCCATGAAGATTTATAACCGTATTCTGGAACTGCGCCCGTCGTGGACGGAGAAGATCGCCGTTGTTATGACAGAAAGCAACAAAGACCCGGAGGAATGGCGTGCGGTTATCGGAAACAAGCGTCACAAGGACGAACTGGCGAAAAAGTTCAAAGACAACGACAGCCCACTGAAAATCGCTATCGTGGTCGATATGTGGCTGACGGGCTTTGATGTTCCGTCCCTTGCGACTATGTATGTCTATAAGCCTATGAAGGGCTATAACCTGATGCAGGCCATCGCCCGTGTGAACCGTGTGTTTGCTGATAAGGAAGGTGGGCTGGTTGTTGATTATGTAGGCATTGCTTCCGCTCTGAAAGAGGCAATGAACGACTACACATCCCGTGATAAAAAGAACTACGGCGATACTGATGTTGCAAAAGTGGCCTATCCGAAGTTCCTGGAGAAGCTGTCCATTTGCCGCGACATTTTCCACGGATACGATTATTCCAAGTTTACTACCGGCACCGACCTTGAGCGCTCAAGAGCCATCAGCGGCGCGGTCAACTTTATAGTTGCGGTTGATAAAGAACGTGAACGTGAGGATTTCTTGAAGGAAGCGCTTATGCTACGTCAGGCTCTGTCGCTCTGTTCTTCATTGGTGGAGGAAGCCCTGAGAATCGAGGCGGCCTTCTTCGAGTCAGTACGCGTACTTGTTATGCGTCTTATGAATCAAGGAGAGGGTAAGAAAATTTCTCTGCCGGAAATGAACGCAAGGATTAACGCGCTTCTTAGTCAGAGCGTAAAGAGCGAAGGCGTCATTAATCTTTTCTCCGATGTATCCGAGGAGTTTTCCCTGTTTGATCCAAAGTTCCTTGAGGGAATATCCAAGATGAAGGAGAAAAACCTCGCGGTCGAATTGCTGAAGAAGCTGATAGCGGAACAGGTACAAATTTATCGTCGCACAAACGTGGTTAAATCTGAGAAATTCAGCGAGATCATACAAAGCGCAATGAACCGTTATTTGAACGGTATGCTCACAAACGAAGAAGTCATTCAAGAGCTCCTCAATCTGGCAAAACAGATCGCTGCAGCACAGAAAGAAGGTGACCAGCTTGGCCTAACAGCGGATGAGCTGGCATTCTATGATGCCTTAACAAAGCCGCAGGCGATTAAGGACTTCTATGAGAATGAAGAACTGATTGCCATCACAAAAGAGCTGGCGGATACGCTTCGTAAGAATCGCACGATTGATTGGCAGAAACGCGACTCCGCCAGAGCAAAAATGCGGATGATGATTAAGAAGCTCCTGAAGAAACATCGCTACCCACCTGAAGGCATGGACGACGCAGTCCAGACCGTTATGACACAGTGTGAGCTGTGGACGGATAACGCAGATATGGAACAGCGCGAACATAAGGCGGTTAATTATTCCTTTCGCCATGAACAGAATTTGAGTATGGTTGCTGAAGAACCTGCGCCATATGGAAAGAAAGATTGATTCTTGGAGGTAGAATATGGACGCACGTAAAGGTAACATCTACGAGATATTAAACGGAAACAAGCAGTTTCTGATTCCGGTTTATCAGCGGTATTACAGCTGGGATATCGAACAATGTAAACGCTTGTGGAATGACATCGTTGAGATGCAGAAAAAGGGCAAAGTGGGCCATTTTGTAGGTTCCATCGTGAATATTGCGGAACAAGCAATGCCGACCGGTGTCCAGAAATATATGATTATAGACGGCCAGCAGCGAATGACCACGTTGTCATTACTCCTGCTTGCCCTGCGTGACTACGCAATCAATAATCCGGAAGACACCACCATCAATGCCCGACGCATTGATAATATGCTTTTGAAAAATGAGTACGAAAGCGGCGATGAACGCTATAAACTGCTTCTGACGGAAACTGACCGGGATATCCTGATGCGGCTTGTGGAAGAAAAGCCTATTCCGGATGACACTCGCTCAAAGCTGCTGGACAACTATAAATTCTTTGCCGGAAAGATTGCGGATAAAGAATTACAGCCTGCTGAGGTATACGAATCCATAGGCAAGCTGCAGATCGTAAATATAACGCTGGATCGATCTGTGGATGATGCGCAGGCTATTTTTGAGAGCCTGAATTCCACAGGTAAAGAACTGTCTGAATCCGATTTGATTCGGAACTATGTTCTTATGGGTCTGGAGCCTACTGAGCAGACATATGTTTATGAGCACCTCTGGCGTCCGATGGAATTGCTGTTCGTTTATGAGACGCAAGACTCCGTTATGGACAGATTCTTCAGAGATTATCTGACCATGAAGATTACACGCATTCCGAAGCAGGATCGTGTATATGAGGAATTCAAGCTCTACCACCTGAACTGCGAATTTAGCACTATCAGGGAGCTATGTCAGGACCTGCTCACTTATGCTAAATACTATACGGATATGGTATTCAAGCGGAGCAGCAATCCAGCACTCAAGTCTCTTTACGAAGATATCAACGATCTGCGAATGGAGGTATCTTATCCATTCCTACTTAAAGTACATAATGATTATGCCGAGGGTATCATTTCTGAGGATGACCTGAAGTTGATCATCAGACTGTGTATCAGCTATGTTTTCCGTCGCAGCATCTGTGATATACCGACAAACTCTCTGAATAAGACGTTCGCCACGCTGAAAAATGAAATCAAGCCTGATGACTATGTCAACTCCATCAAGGCATTTTTCGTTATGCGTAATGACTATAAAGAGTTCCCAGATGATGATAAATTTGCGGCGGCCTTTGCATCGAGAGATATTTACACCATGCGCTCCCGTAACTTTATCCTCAGCCATTTGGAGAACTACGGCAACAAAGCGCCGATTATCATCGAGAACTATACGATTGAACATATAATGCCGCAAAACAGCAGTCTAAGCCCAGAGTGGCAGCAGATGCTTGGCGCGAAATGGCGTGAGGTGCAAAAGACTTATCTGCACACTATCGGTAACCTGACGCTCACTGCGTATAATTCTGAAATGAGCGACCATCCGTTTATGGTTAAGATGGATATGGAGGGCGGCTTTAAAGAGAGCGCACTCCGCTTGAATGCTTATGTCGTAAAACTTAATGAATGGAATGAGCAAACGATAAAAGAGCGTGCTGCGCTGCTGGCGGATAAAGCTAAGCAGATCTGGGCTTATCCGGATATGACAGCTGCAGAGCTTGCTCCGTATCAGACCGTGGAGAAACCGGCAGAGCGCTACAGCCTTGAAACTTATGATACGAACGTTTTCACGAAAACGCTGTTTGAAGTTCTGGATCGCAGAATTCAGAACCTCTCACCCGATGTAAAGCGTGAGTTCAAAAAGTTGTATGTAGCCTATAAGCTGGATACCAATTTCGTGGATATCGTATTCCAGAAACAGAGACTTCGTATTTCAGTGAATATGAAGTTCTCAGAAGTGATTGATCCGAATGGAATCTGCCGAGATATAACCGGTATTGGCAGATGGGGCAACGGCGATGTTGAGCTATATATGGAGCACACATCGGACGTCGATCAGATCATGGAGATCGTGGAGCAGTCCTATCGTCTTCAGGCGGATGAATGATGAAGCACAAGTTGAAGTGCTTCAACTTGATTAATACAAGCGAGGGAATGCATGGTTTTTAATACATTTATAAAATGTCAGGTTTGCGGAAGTATTACCAGAGTCCGATTACAGGTTGGATGGCAAGAAGAACATCCTATTGTTGTGGCTTGCGGTAAATGTGGTACTTCCTTATCTGGCAACGTTAAAATAGGACAAGACCGACCGGGGCTGAAGTTTTCTTTCGACAATGCTGATGAAATCCCGGATGCTGAAGCTGATTACATGGTTGAATGCTCTGGTGAATTTCCGACCGTGAAACAAGGCAAAGCAGCGGAGTTGGAAGAAGTTGTCATTACTCCGTTCATTCGCTATATGAATCGTATGAAGACGGATGATTCATATGAGCAGTTCGGAAAAGCGGTATCACAGCTTAATGCAACAGAAAAGAAATGGAAGAACTACAAGAGAATCATTGACCTATTCAAAAGCAAAAGTGAATACCTTGTTCAGGAGATTCAAAAGGAATTCTCCGGACAATACTTTCAGTGCAGAGATGAGTCTGAAGTATTAAGAGCGGTTCATATGATTGAGGTTCATGGTTTTTATTCTGCGCTGAAAAAAGAAATTTTAGACGATCTTTCTTTTAGCGCAGGAATTATGAAACTGGACCCTGCTCAGCTTAAGAGTTTAGTGGCCTTCTTGAATACACATGATGGTTACCATCTTGATGAGCTACAGGATTTAATTTATAAGGCCTACGATGATTTCGTAAAAATATACCAGCGCCTTATTCCGGCGCTTGCAATACAGTATTGCAAAGAGGATGCTTTTGATCTTGAAGTTGAAGGTTCGACAACGAGTAGCTTTGATAGTGTAAAGCAGTTTTATTTGAATGTCTATGAAGCCCTTGGAAATCTGCTCATTATCCCAGTCGCTCTTAATAACATAAAATACAGGGCTGACGCGAATTCGATGAATCCTTTGGAAGCGAATGTGTCTTCATTGGAGGATTTTATAAAGATCACAAAGGCATCGAGGTATCATTTCTGCTTGAACACAGAGGTATACACCGATTTCTTGCGTGTTGTAGTAAATGCAAAACTAAGAAATGCAATTGGACATAATGATGTTGAATATGACGCAGTGAGTCAGATCATTACTTACATTCCGAATCCGAAAGACAGAACCATAAAGAAAACGGAATATCTTCTCGAATTTGAAAACGAAGCGATGCACATGTTTCAGGCGTTATTGGGTGTTTCAGAATACCTGTATCGTCTGAGAGAACTTTCACTTATGTATGATGGCAAAATACCACTTATGGTTCAGGAAAGAGCAAACTGGCCGAAAAAGATAGGTCGTAATGATCCGTGTCCATGTGGAAGCGGGAAAAAATACAAATTCTGTCATGGAAGGAATTAGGGTTGAGGCGATGAAATCCCATGCACTCGCGGAGCAGATCAAGGTTGAGACGATGGGCTTGCCTGATTCCTGAAAAAGTCCCATTTCACGCGGGTTTCCTGAAATAGTGGATATGTTCCCGCGAACTTATGGACTTGAAGCGGACGAGGCAAATTTCGATTTTTTCAGATGAAATCGGCTGGATTTGTTTCCGCGAACGTCGGGAGGCTCTGACATCAAAATGGACGTATCGAGCCACGTTGAGTGCGTAGTATTGATGTCAAGAAAGTAAGGATGATGGGTGAAAAAGT
>OGCO01000436.1_pt1 | contig 70689 bp, 68 predicted proteins | sample 1570171 | NCBI WGS metagenome assembly OGCO01 (sample SAMEA4370583, study PRJEB24528) | human gut metagenome
GATATCTCCACAATTACCAAGGTAGTTCCCTGCGCCCCAATGAGTTACTGACTCGTGTAGAAATGGCTTTCATGATGTATCAGTTGCTCGATCCCGATCAGCGTCCTGATACTTTGATCAACTACCAACCCTTTACTGACCTTCCTTACGCTTCAGAGCAACCTTGCGTTGCAGCTCTCTCCGTTCTCGGCTTGCTCCGCGGATATGAAGACGGTTCCTTCCGCCCCGATAACCCGATCTCGCGGGCAGAATGCGTTGTTCTCCTCTCCCGCCTCATTGAAGTCCCTGCGGGTTCCTCTACGTTTTCCGACGTACCTGAAACGCACTGGGCTTCCTCTGCCATCTCCGCTGGAACTTCTGCCGGTTGGTTGTCCGGATATCCCGACGGGACCTTCCGTCCTGACCAGAACATCACACGCCTAGAGGCAGTCAAGATGATAAACACCGCCTTCCATCGTACCTGTGACGTAAACTATGTCCAAACCACGAAGGGTTTCCCCAGATTTTATGATGTCTCTCCCGATTTTTGGGGCTACTTTGATCTCATTGAGGCATATGTCGGGCACAACTATATCGTGACTGATGACGGAACTGAGGTTTGGACGTTCGCAACTCTGGGGGCATAAATCGTAAAAAATAGCTTCTCCTAGGTTCTGCCTTAGTACACTACGGCTCAGTTTCACAACGTAGCCCTCATCCGTCCGCTTCGCGTCCACCTTCCCCCTCGGGGAAGGCTCTGTTGAAAAAACACGTCCGTTCCACAGAACAGACGTGTTTTTTCATGCTTAACTTGTCTCCCCCACCAAGCTCCGCTTCTTCCACTTCCCGCTCCGGTAATACCCCAGCAGCAGCACGCTGCACAGCACCCAGCCCACGGGGTAGCCCAGGGCCACGGGCAGGAGTGTGCCGAAGCACTGGTAGGTCACGAGCAGGTAGATCTGCCGGAACATCACGAACGAGCCGAGCATGATATACATGGGCATCTTCGCGTCCCCCGCGCCGCGCAAGGCCCCGGCGTAGATCTGGTTGAAGTTGGCGATGAGATAGAAGGGCGAGATGAGGCGGATGAAGTAAACGCCAAAGTCCAGCACCTGGCTCTCCTGGTTGAAGAGGGCGCACAGGGGCCGCGCCCAGATCATCAGGGGGATGAGGATGAGGACCGTGGCGACCGTCGCCATGCCCAGCGCCATGCGCGTGCCCTTTTGGGCGCGGTTCCAGTTTCCCGCACCCACATTCTGCCCCACGAAGGTGGTGGCGGAGACGGAGAGGGTCATCATGGGCAGGATGGCAAAGGCGTCGATCTTCTGATACGCCGCCCACCCGGCCATGCAGGACGAGGCAAAGCGATTGACATAGGACTGCACAAAGACGTTCGAGAAGGACGTGATCGCCAGCTGCAGCCCCGACGGCAGACCCACCACCAGCATGTTACGCAGGATGCCCTTCTGCATCCGCATCCCCTTCCACCGGATCCGGCAGCTGGACGAGGTGAAGGTCAGGACCCCCAGCACCAGCACCGCGGAAAGAAGCTGGGCGAGGATCGTCGCGATCGCCGCCCCGGCGATGCCCCACTGGAATTTTGCCACGAAAAGCAGATCCAGCCCCGTGTTCACCCCCGCCGAGAAGAGCAGGAAGTAGAGAGGCCGCCGGGAATCCCCCACGGCCCGCAGGATGCCCGCGCCCAGGTTATAGAGCATCAGGCCGGACACGCCCGCAAAGTAAATTTGCAGGTAGAGCTTCGCCTCCCCGAACACATCCTCCGGCGTCGCCATCAGGCGGAGCATGGCGGGGACCATCAAAATGCCCACCACGGTAAAGACCGCGCAGAGCAGGAGCACCAGCAGCAGCCCGGTCTGGACAGCCTGGCCTACTTTTTCCTCCTCTTTGGCCCCGTAAAACTGGGAGATCACCACGCCGATGCCGGCGGAGAGGCCCAGGAACAGGCCGATAAGGGTGTTGATGATGGGCGTCGTGGTCCCCACCGCCGCCAGGGCGGCCTTGCCCACGAAGTTGCCCAGGACGATGCTGTCCACGGTGTTATAGCACTGCTGGAAAAAGTTCCCCGCCAGCAGGGGCAGGGAAAAGAAGAGGAGTTGGCGGAAAATACTGCCCTCCGTCATGTTGGTGTCAAGATGTTTGGACAAACCCGTTACGCCTCCTTCGCGCCGCCGGTTCCTGTCTGTTCCGCGGCGATCCGTGGGTATTATAACACGCCTGCACCCCCTGTCAAGCCAGGGTCAGGCATAGCCGTATTTCTTCCGCTTGCCCAGGAAAAAGGCGATCGTCACCAAAAAGGCCGCGCCCTCCGCCGCCACCGGTGCCCACCAGATGCCGGCGAGGCCGAAGAGGGCCGAAAAGAGCAGCACCGCGCCGCAGGCAAAGACCAGCGTCCGCAGAAACGACAGGATGCCGGAGACCAAGCCGTCCCCCAGGGCCGTGAAGAAGGCCGAGCCGAAAATATTCATGCCGTTAAACAGGAAGGCCAGCGCAAAGACATGGAAGCCAGAGGCCGTCATCTCCCGCAGGGCATCATTGTAACCCACGAAGATGGCAGAGAGCGTCCCGCCCAAGAGCTGGGCCAGGACCTCCATGACGACCGCCAGCACCAGGATCACTTTGATGCACATTTTGAACATGCCTTGCAGCCCGGCCTTGTCATCCGCGCCATACTGATAGCTGAAGATAGGGGCAGACCCCATGGAAAAGCCGATGAGGGCCGCGGCAAAGACAAAGTTGACGTACATCATGACGGTATAGGCCGCCACGCCCTGCTGCCCTGCCGCCGCCATGAGCTGGCGGTTATACAGCACCGTGACGAGAGAGGCGGAGACGTTCGTCATCAGTTCCGAAACGCCGTTGGTGCAGCTCTTGCCCAGCATCCGCAGATGCGGCTTGGACTGCACCAGGCGCAGGGGACTTTTGTTCTTGCTCAAAAAGTAGAACAGGGGGACCAGGCCGCCGACGACATAGCCGCACACCGTCGCAGCCGCCGCCCCCGCCACGCCCCAGCGGAAGAGGGCGATGAAGACATAGTCCAGGAGCATGTTGGTCACGCCCGCGCCGATGGCCAGGCCCAACCCCATCTTGGGCCGCTCAGCCACCACGAGGAAGCTCTGGCAGCTGGTTTGCAGCAGGAAGATGGGGGCGCCCGCCAGCATGATCGTCCCGTAGGCGATGCAGTCGCGCATCAAAGCCTCGTTGGCACCCAGGACGCCCAGCAGGGGCTTCTGGAACAGCAGACAGGCCCCGGCCAGGATCGCGCCGCCCACCACGACGGTGATGATCAAATTCGTAAAATATTCTTTCGCCAGCTGGTCCTCCCCCAGGCCACGGGCCTTGGCGACCTCTGCGCTGCCGCCCGCGCCCAGCATGAAGCCAAAGGCCCCCACGATCATCACCAGCGGATAGACGATGTTCACCGCCGCCAGCGCCTGGTCGCCCACCAGGTTCGAGACGAACAGCCCGTCCACCACGGAGTAGATGGACGTGACCAGCATCATCACGATGGACGGCAGGGTGAAGCGGAAGAGCCGGGAAAGATCAAACCGGTCAGAGAGTTGGATCGTCATCTTCGGTCTCTTTGCGGACGGCCAGGGCCTCCACTTCCTCCTTAAAGTAGTTTGTCGTCCGGCGGATGAGGGTGGTCAGCGCCTCCCGCTGCTCCTGCGTGAGCCGCAGAAAGGCCCGCTCCTCCGCCTGCATGATGGGCGCCACCTTGGTTTGGATATAGTCTTTCCCCGCCGGGGTCAGGACCACCAGCTTGCCCCGCCGGTCCTGCGGGTCAGGCTCCAGCGTCACCAGATCCCGTTTTTTCAGCCACTCCACGGCCGAGTGTCCCGTCTGCTTGGAGATGGACCACTCGCTGTACAGCCGGCCGGGATTCTTCCGGTCCCCCTGCTCGGCGATGGTGTAGAGCAGATACAGCACGCTGTCCGGCAGGCCCAGCGACAGGGCGATCTGGTGGTACAGGCTCTCCTGTTCCTTGCACTGCTGCAAATACGCTCGATACTCGTTTCTCATCGGGATCCCTCCTACGTCCAGTTTCGTTGTATGATTTCATACGGAAAGAGCGACCGTTATTATAGTCCTCCCTCAGACCATTGTCAAGACCCATCTTGACAATTGGAGTTAGCCTATGCTATACTTCTATAAGTTAGCAGAAGCTAATCTGTAGTTCTCGTATATTCTGTCCCAAGCGGGACCATACTGCAACCAACGAACAAGGAGGTTTTTCACCATGTCTATGATCAACAAAGAGATCGGCGAGTTCACCGTCCAGGCCTATCATCAGGGCGCCTTCAAGCCCGTCAGCAAGGCAGATGTGCTGGGCAAGTGGGCCGTGTTCTTCTTCTATCCCGCCGACTTCACCTTCGTCTGCCCCACGGAACTGGAGGACCTGGCCAATAAATACGCCGACTTCCAGGCCATCGGCTGTGAGGTCTACTCCGTCTCCTGCGACACCCACTTCGTCCACAAGGCCTGGCACGACTCCTCCGAGCGTATCCAGAAGCTCCAGTACCCCATGCTGGCCGACCCCACCCATGCACTGGCCAAGGATTTCGAGGTCTACATCGAGACCGAGGGCGTGGCCGAGCGCGGGACCTTCGTGGTGAATCCCGAAGGGAAGATCGTGGCCTATGAGGTCAACGCCGGCAACGTGGGCCGCAACGCCGACGAGCTGCTGCGGAAGGTCCAGGCCTGCCAGTTCGTCCATGAGCACGGCGACGAGGTCTGCCCCGCCAAGTGGCAGCCCGGTGCCGAGACCCTCAAGCCCAGCCTGGACCTGGTGGGGATGCTGTAATGGACCCCAAACAGCTGTATGACGTGGTCATCATCGGCGGCGGCCCCGCCGGGCTCACCGCCGGGCTCTATCTGGCCCGCGCCAAATATCGGGTGCTGATCGTGGAAAAAGCCGCCTTCGGCGGCCAGATCACCATCACCGACCAGGTGGTGAATTACCCCGGCGTCCTCCACACCAGCGGCAGGGAGCTGACCGAAACCATGCGCCAGCAGGCCCAGTCCTTCGGGGCAGAGTTCCTGCTGGCTGAGGTCACCGGGCTTTCTCTGGACGACACGGTCAAGGCCGTCAAGACCGACCGGGGCGATCTCTCCTGCTTCGGTGTCCTCTGGGCCACCGGGGCCCACCCCCGCATGGTGGGCTTTCCCGGCGAGGAAGCATTTCGGGGCCGGGGCGTGGCCTACTGCGCCACCTGTGACGGAGAATTTTTCACCGGTCGGGATGTCTTCGTGGTGGGCGGCGGCTTTGCCGCGGCGGAGGAAGCCGTCTTCCTCACCAAATACGCCCGCCACGTGACCATCCTCATCCGGGGCAAGGATTTTTCCTGTGCCCCCACCGCCGCCGACGCGGCCCGGAGCCACCCCAAGATCACCGTCCTCACCCACACCCAAGTCCAGGCCGTGGAGGGGGACAGCGCCCTGCGCCTGCTGCGCTATCAGAACACGGAGACCGGCCAGGTCACCGAATATCGGCCTCCCGAAGGGGAGACGTTTGGCCTCTTCGTCTTTGCCGGGTACCAGCCCGCCACGGAGCTGCTGCAAGGGCTGGCCAAGATGGATCCCCAGGGCTACGTCCTTACGGACAAGAGCCAGCAGACCTCCGTCCCCGGTCTCTACGCCGCCGGAGACGTCTGTCAGAAGCCCCTGCGCCAGGTTGTCACCGCCGTGGGCGACGGCGCTCTGGCCGCCACGGAGCTGGAAAAATACGCTGCCGCCTGCCAGCAGGCCACGGGCCTGCGCCCCGCTGCTCCAGCGTCTACCCCCGCATCGGACATCCCCGCCGCGCAGCCCTCCGCACCCGCAGGGCAAAGCGCTTCCGGCAGTCTCTTTTCCCCGGAGATGCTGGCCCAGCTCCACACCGTCTTCGGCCGCATGGCCTCCCCCCTGGTGCTGGAGCTGACCCTGAACAACGCCCCCGTCTCCCAGGAGCTGGCAGGCTACATGGAGGCCCTGTGTGCCCTCACCGACAAGCTCACTCTGACCAAAACCGGCACCGATCCCGACGCCCCCTGTGTCCGGGTCTGCCGGGCCGACGGGAGCTGGACGGGGCTGTCCTTCCACGGCGTCCCCGGCGGGCATGAATTCACGTCCTTCGTCCTGGGTCTGTACAACGCCGCCGGACCCGGTCAAGCCTTGGATGCCCAGACCGAGGCCGCACTCCAGGCCATCGACCGGCCTACAGACCTGCAAATTCTCGTCTCCCTCTCCTGCACCATGTGCCCGGAGCTGGTCACGGCCGCCCAGCGCATGGCCGCCGCCAACCCCAACATCACCGCCCAGGCCTATGACCTGAACCACTTCCCCGCCCTGCGGGACAAGTACCACGTGATGAGCGTCCCCTGCCTGGTGGTGGACCAGGGCAAGCAGGTAACGTTTGGCAAGAAAAACATCCAGCAGCTGCTGGACCTTTTGTCCTGATACTCCCCCTCTATATTGCCATCCTTTTGAAAGGACACCACCCCCTGCCGCAGAAATACGGCAGGGGCAGTGTCCTATCAAACGGTTCAATCAAGTGTTCAAAACATCCCAGGGATCAGCCGGGCCAAGATCAGGCCCACACCAAACGAAGCCACGTTCGCCGCCAGCGCATAACCCCAGGGATGGCAGACCGCCGCCGGGTCCTTTTTCCACCAGGGCAGGAGCTTGGCATACACCGCGCCCTCCACCAGGAAAATGAGGACCTCCAGCACCAGCAGGCCCGGCCAGTACCACCGGCTGGACACCACGGGGAAGAAGTGGGTGATGGCCTGGTTCAGGCCCACTTGGGTGATGAGGTTCATGCAGACGATGGTGATGATCTGGCGCTTGGCGCGGAAGCCAAACACCACCGCTACCGCCAGCTCCAGGGCCAGCGTCAGCACCAGCCGCCCCACAAAAGACTTGTTTTCTGCTTCCTGGTTCCGGGCCTTCTCGATCAGCAGCGTCTCCCCCGTTTCTGAGGGAGAAACGGTATAGCGGGCGCTGAATTCCTCCCGCTCGGTCACAGGCCCTACAGCAAAGGTCCCGCTGTCCGGGAAATAGGCCAGGACCTTGAAGGTATCCGGCGGGTAATAGCTCCAGCAGAACACCTGTCCGCCCGTGACCTCACCGTAACACCCCAGAAAATAGAAGCCGTCTGCATCTTCATAGTCGTTGAACGCCGTCCAAACGGCCTCGTCTGCCTCCGGGTCGCCGTAGGAATCTTTGGATGCTGCAAAGCTCTCCTGCTTCGACCAAGGCCCGGTCGTTTCCGTCTGGGAGAGCAGGGTCAGGTAGCAAACATCCTCCCCAAACCCCTCCGGCGTCACCGTGATCGAGGGCTTCGGCCCCGTGTCCGCCGCCGCCCACAGGGGCAGCAGACACACCAGGAGCAAGGCCAGGATGCTTCCGCAGAACAAGCGACGTTTCATACGCATAGACCTCCGTTTTTTCCCATCATATCACAGCCCCTTGCTCCCCGGCAAGAAAAAAAGCCTTGACAGAGGTCCCGCAACGTGCTATACTCCCACCAAAGAAACCGAGGAACGGGAAAAGTAGTCAGGCTCCCCCCTCTTTCAGCGAGCCGCGGCCGGTGCAAGCGCGGCAGAGTGACCCCTGACGAATGGTCCCGGGAGGGCAGACCCAACGAGACAGATTGTCTTTAGTAGGCGAGACGGGCGTGACGCGCCGTTACCAAGCGTCGGCACTTGATAGAGTGCGCTGAGTGGGCGCGTGGAAACAGCGACGCGCCAAGCCGGGTGGCACCGCAGAAGCACAAGCTTCTGTCCCTGCAAATGACTGCATGGGACAGGAGCGTTTTTTGTTTTTTCTTCTGTCCCGGAACCATAGAAAGGAGCCGAACCAACATGGCTGCAAACAAAGAGATCCCCTACAAGATTTATCTGGAAGAGAACGAGATGCCCCAGGCATGGTACAACGTCCGGGCCGACATGAAGAACAAGCCCGCCCCTCTGCTCAACCCCGGCACCGGCCAGCCCATGACCGCCCAGGAGCTGGAGGGCGTGTTCTGCAAGGAGCTGGTCGAGCAGGAGCTGGACAACGACAACGCCTACATCCCCATCCCCGAAGAGATCCGGAGCTTCTATAAAATGTACCGTCCCTCCCCCCTGGTCCGGGCCTACTGCCTGGAGGAAAAGCTCCAGACCCCGGCCAAGATCTACTACAAGTTCGAGGGCAACAACACCTCCGGCTCCCACAAGCTCAACTCCGCCATCGCCCAGGCCTACTATGCCAAGAAGCAGGGCCTCAAGGGCGTCACGACGGAAACCGGCGCCGGCCAGTGGGGCACGGCCCTCTCCATGGCCTGCGCCTATCTGGGCCTGGACTGCCAGGTCTACATGGTCAAGGTCAGCTACGAGCAGAAGCCCTTCCGCCGGGAAGTGATGCGGACCTACGGTGCCTCCGTCACCCCCTCCCCCTCCGACACCACCGCCGTGGGCCGGAAGATCCTGGCCGAGCATCCCGGCACCTCCGGCTCCCTGGGCTGCGCCATCTCCGAGGCCGTGGAGGCCGCCACCAGCCAGGAGGGCTATCGCTACGTCCTCGGCTCCGTGCTGAACCAGGTCCTCCTGCACCAGAGCGTCATCGGTCTGGAGACCAAGATCGCCCTGGATAAGTACGGCATCCAGCCCGACATCGTCATCGGCTGCGCCGGCGGCGGCTCTAACCTGGGCGGCCTCATCTCCCCCTTCGTCGGCGAGATGCTGCGCGGCGAGGCCGACTACCGCATCATCGCCGTGGAGCCTGCCTCCTGCCCCAGCCTGACCCGCGGCAAGTTCGCCTATGACTTCTGCGACACCGGCATGGTCTGCCCCCTGGCCAAGATGTACACGCTCGGCTCCGGCTTTATCCCCTCCGCCAACCACGCCGGCGGCCTGCGCTACCACGGCATGAGCCCCGTGGTCAGCCAGCTCTACCACGACGGCCTGCTGGAGGCCACCAGCGTGGAGCAGACCAAGGTCTTCGAGGCCGCCACCTACTTCGCCCGCGTCGAGGGCATCCTCCCCGCCCCCGAATCCAGCCACGCCATCCGCGTGGCCATCGACGAGGCCGTGAAGTGCCGCGAGACCGGCGAGGAGAAGACCATCGTCTTCGGTCTGACCGGCACCGGCTACTTCGACATGATGGCCTATGAGAAGTTCAACGACGGCACCATGAGCGACTACATCCCCACCGACGAGGACCTGGCCAAGGGCTTCGCCGGCCTGCCCAAGCTCGACTGAGCTTCTCCCCAAAAACCAACAAAAAGCCCCAGGCCCTTCCCCGGTATTCCCCGCGGGAGGGCCTGGTTTTTCAGCGTTTTTCTGCCCGTCTCTTCCTTGACAGCCCCTTCCCTGCCTGTTATGATGGAGAATACCAAGAGATGACAGAGAAAGAAGGTGAATCCTTTGGAAGAAAAAGACATCCAGATCCTGAAAGAGATGTTCCGCGAGTCTGAAGCCCGCATGGAAAACAAAATGGAAGCCCGCATGGTCGAGATGTTCCACGAGTCCGAAGCCCGCATGGAAGCCATGATGGACAGAAAAATCGATGCACTCCGAACCGAAACCAACGACAAGCTGGAAGCCATGCAAGCCGAAAACAATCAAAAGTTTGAATCCATCGACAAGCGCTTTGAAGCCATGGACAAGAAGATCGAGGACACCGCCGCCCAGGTCCAGCGCAACACCGCCATCCTCATGGACGCCGAGTTCTCCCGCCGCTTCGACCTGATCGAAGAGCAGCTCCAGCTCCTCATGGAAAAAATGACGGCCCCCGCCCGCGTGGACAAGCTGGAGGACGATATGACCGTGGTCAAGGCCAGCATCCGCAATCTCTCCGGCCGGGTCCAGACCTTGGAAGAGGCCCGACATCTGCAATAGATCCCCTGCTTTCTCTTGATGATACATACCAGCACAAACGCTCCCGCCGCAGTTTAAAGACACGGCAGGAGCGTTTTTTCGTGTTTGAAATTGGTTCAGGAGGGGATCACAAAGGTCAGGACCCCCATGGTGTCATCCCGGCTATACCACAGGGAATCCGGCACCACCGTCCCCACCCCCACGGCCTGGGCCGCCTGGCGGAAGATGCTGTGGAGCTGCCCCTGCGCAAAGAGCTGGGCGCAGGCCGTCGAATAGGCCTCGTCGCTGTACCGCACGGAACACTGCCCCTCCCCCGCTGCGATGGCCCGCTGGATCGCCGAGGTCAGCGCACCGGCGTGATAGGAGGTAAAGTACAGTCCGCTGCGATAGAAATAGTTTGCATCATTGGAGACGCACTCCGGCACCGGGATGCTCCCGTCGATGGTGTGCGTCCGCAGCAGATCCGCCGTGGTCAGGCCGAAATAGGCGTAGGCCGGGCCTTGGCTCTCCTCTCCCCCGGCAAAGACCGGGTCACCCCAGGTGGGGTCCACCCAGCAGGGGGTGCCATCCAGCCAGACCAAGTTCCAAGCATGGGACTGTCCCTTGGCCTGGCCCGTGATGTAGGCCGCCTGGATCCCCAGCTGGTTCAGGACATACTGCATCGTCTTGGCGTAACAGCCGCACAGCCCCGCGCCGCCCACCATGATGTTCACGATGGAGTTGCTGCCCACGTCCTGATAGTCCGCGTGGTCGATGAGGTACGTATAGACCCCCAGCGCCTGGGCATACTGCGAGGCCGAGGTGTCGATGGTGGCCAGGCAGTCCGCCGTCCACTGGTCGATCTTCGCCTGGGTCTCCGCCCGCTGGGCCGCATCCATGGCGTAGGTGGGACGATAGACCGCCTCCATGGCCCGCTCCCCCAGCAGGGTCGTCTCGATCTGCCCGGTGCCGGAGAACCAGAACAGCTCCGGGTAGTCCCGGTCAATGGCATCAATGGCCTTCTGGATCATGTCGTTGTCGGGGTACAGCCCGTCGATGGTCTCCGCCTGGTCTTTCAGGCCCGCCAGAAGCTGATCGTAGAGATACTGCTCCTGCCCGGTGAGGGTCGTCTTGGTGTAGCGAAAGCCGTCCTGAAGGCCGGTGTACTCCGCCGACGGCGCCGGGACAGCCCCGCCGTTGGTGAGCCGCTCCAGCGACAGCTCACAGCCGGACAAGCTCACCGTCACCGCCAACAGCAGCGCCGCGAGCGCGGCCAGAGTGCGCCGCTTCACGGCTCACCCCTTCCGGGCCAGCACCCGGCGGACCGCCTGGACGATGGCCTTGGCGTTCAGGCCGTAGGCGTCCATCAGTGCTTCCGGGGCACCGCTCTCGCCAAAGGTATCCCGCACAGCCACGGCCTCCATGGGCACCGGGCTGTGCTGGACCAGGGTCTCCGACACGGCCCCGAACAGGCCCCCGGCCAGCTGGTGCTCCTCCGCCGTGACCACGGCCCCGCAGGTCTTCGCCGCGTCGAGCACGGTCTCCTCGTCCAGGGGCTTGATCGTGTGCAGGTCATAGACCAACAGCTCGATCCCCTCCTGGGCCAGCTCCTCGGCGGCGACCAAGGCCTCGTAGACCATGGCCCCGCAGGCAAAGACGGCGCAGGCCGTCCCCTCCCGGACCAGGCGGGCCTTGCCCAGCGTAAAGGGGGTGTTCTCGTCGGTGATGACCGGCGTAGCCTCCCGCCCGAAGCGGAAGTAGACCGGCCCGTCCACATCCGCCGCGGCCAAAACCGCCTTGCGGACTTCCTCGCTGTCGCAGGGGGCGACCACCGTCATCCGGGGCAGCACGCGGGCCAGGGCGATGTCCTCCAATGCCTGATGGGTCGCCCCGTCCGGCCCCACGGAGATGCCCGCGTGGGCCCCGCCGAAGCGGACCTTCAAGTGATTATAGCAAACCGTCGTCCGGATCTGGTCAAAGGCACGTCCGGAGAGAAAAACGCCATACGTGGACACATAGGGCGTCATACCCCCCAGCGCCAGCCCGGCGGCAGTGCCGACCAAGTCCTGCTCGCTGATGCCCAGATTATAAAAATGCTCCGGCTGCTGGTCCCGCACCCAGTTGGTCCGGGTGGAAGCTGCCACGTCCGCATCCAGCACCACAATATCCTCCCGCTGGGCGCACAGTTCCAGCAGGCCCTGTCCATACCCATCTCTCGGCGGGAGACGCTTTCCGTTCTTCCAGTCCATGTCAGTTCCCTCCTCTGTCCAGCTCAGCCAGGGCCGCAGCCAATTCCTGTGCGTTGGGGGCCTTGCCGTGCCAGCCGGCCTGCCCCTCCATGAAGGAGATGCCCTTGCCCTTCACCGTGTGGGCGATGAGGGCCGTGGGCCGGCCCTTCGTGGCCTTCGCTTTCGCAAAGGCCGCCTGCAACGCCGCCAGATCATGGCCGTCCACACTGATCACGTGCCAGCCAAAGGCCCGGAATTTCTCGTCCAGCGGCTCCACGTTCATGATGTCCTTAGTCAGGCCGTCCAGCTGCACGCCGTTGTCGTCCACGATGGCACAGACGTTGTCCAGCCCAAAGTGCGCCGCCGTCATGGCCGCCTCCCAGACCTGGCCCTCCTGGACCTCACCGTCGCCCATGAGGCAATAGGTGCGATAGTCCTTCCCCAGCCGCTTGGCCGCCAGCGCCAGGCCGTTGGCCACGGAAAGCCCCTGGCCCAGGGACCCGGAGGAGCAGTCTAAGCCCGCCAACTTTTCCATGTGGGGGTGCCCCTGCAAGGGGGAGCCCATCTGCCGCAGGGTGGGCAGCAGGGCTGGGTCAAAGAACCCCCGCCGGGCCAAAACGCTGTACAGCACCGGCGCGGCGTGGCCCTTCGAGAGGATCATCCGGTCCCGGTCCGCCCACTGGGGCTTGGCCGGGTCCAGCTTCATCTGGTCAAAATATAAGCTCACCAAGATCTCCACCGCAGAGAGGGACCCGCCGGGGTGCCCGGACCCCGCCGCGTGGGTCATCTTCAAAATATCCCGCCGTACCTGCGTACACAGGGCGGGCAGATCATACGACATAGTAAAACCTCCCGTTGTTTTTTCGCGTGTTCTTATTCAAAAAGGTATCATAGGGCGGGAAACTTGTCAATCCAAATGCCCCTTTGGACACAAAAAACCGGCTTCGTCTCTTACATTACGAAGCCGGTTCCTGGGTCTCTTGCTGTTCTGTCTCGGTGGTCACGCTGGTGCCGCTGACGGCATCCGGGGCCACGGCCTGCTTGATGTTGGGCCAGAAAGGCGCGATGCACAGGAGGATCAGCAGGGCCACCGCGATGATGATGTTTCGTTTGTTCTTGTTCATGCCCTGTCCTGTTCCAGGCTGGCCACGGCGGCCTTGGCGGCGGCCTGCTCGGCCTCTTTCTTGCTGCGGCCCTGGCCGGCCCCGATGGTTTTGCCGTTGAGCTGGACCTCCATGCAGAAGGTCTTGGCGTGGTCCGGGCCGCTCTCGCCGGTGAGACGATAGGCCAGGACCTGGCCGCTCTCCCGCTGGACCAGCTCTTGCAGGGCCGTCTTAAAGTCCCGCCCGGCGGCGGTCTTTTCCTTCTCGTCGGTGAGGACCAGATCGTGGATGAGCTTTCTGGCCTGGCCGATGCCGCCGTCGAGATAGACGGCCGCCAGCATCGCCTCCACGGCGTCGGCCTGGATGGAGGGCCGGGCCCGGCCGCCGCCGTGGGCCTCGCCCTTGCCCAGCTTTAAGTAGCTGCCCAGGTCCAGGCTTTTCGCCACCTGGACCAGGCTGCCCTCGCACACCAGCGCCGCCCGGATGCGGGTCAGGTCGCCCTCAGGCAGGTCGGGCCGGGTGCGGTAGAGGTGGTCAGCCACCACCAGACCCAGGATCGAATCCCCCAGAAACTCCAGCCGCTCGTTGCTGGGCAGGCCCCCCCGATGCTCGTTGGCATAGGAGCTGTGGGTCAGGGCGTTCTCCAGCAGAGTCCGGTCCCGAAAGGTATAGCCGATCTTTTCTTCCAATGTTTTCATCCCGATCCTCCCTTTCAACAGACGAACCCCCGCCACGGGACGGGGGATCGCATCAGCCGGCGCAGCCGATCAGATATCCAGCTTACCCTGGAGATAGTGGACCAGGTCGCCCACGGTCTTGATGGTCGCCAGGTCCTCTTCGCTCATCTCGCCGATGTCGAACTCCTCTTCCAGGGCCATGGATAACTCCACGATGTCCAGAGAGTCCACACCCAGATCTTCCTCAAAGTTGGTGTCCATGGTGATGTTGCTGCTGTCCACGCCCAGCTGATCTGCAATCAAGCTCCGTAACTTCTCTAAAATCATAACCGAACTGCTCCTTTTGGAATCCATTTTACTGGGAATTGCTGTACAATAATATAGGGGCTAATTCGGCTCCTGTCAAGGGGGCTGAGAAAAAAATCAGCCCTCTTCTTGCTTCTCCGCAGGCTTGGGCCGCTCCCAGCGCATGTGCTCCACGTTGGCGGCAATGTCGCCCACAATATCCGCCTCGGCCACGGTCTTGGCCTGACGGATGGCGTTGTAGAAGGCATAGGCGTTGGAGGAGCCGTGGGCCTTCACCACCGGCTGGGAGATGCCCAGCAGGGCCGTGCCGCCCACCTCGCTGGAATCAAAGCGCTTTTTGAAGTCCCCGATGCTGTTTTTCAGCATGAGGGCCGCCACCTTGTTCTTGGTGCTGGCCAGCAGCATCTCTTTGAGGGCGCCGCTGAAGAGCGCTGCCGCGCCCTCCATCGTCTTGAGGAAAATGTTCCCCGTGTAGCCGTCCGTTACCAGCACGTCTACCCCCTGGGTGATGGCCTCCCGGCCCTCAATATTGCCCACGAAATGGATGCGCCCGGCCTGCTTCGCCTCGGTCAGCAGGGCGTAGGTCTGCTTTTGCAGCTCCAGGCCCTTGCTCTCCTCTGCCCCGATGTTCAGCAGGGCCACCCTGGGGTTCTCCACGCCCAGGAAGCGCTGGGCATAGTACGACCCCATGTAGGCAAACTGCATGAGGTACTCCGGCGTACCCTCGGCGGTCGCGCCGCAGTCGATGAGCACCATCTTCCCGTTCGCCGTGGGGACCACGGGGGCCAGCGCCGCCCGGCGGATGCCCCGGATGCGCTTAATGAGCAGGGTCGCCGCCGAGAGCAGCGCCCCCGTCGAGCCGGCAGAGACAAAGGCGTCGCCCTTCTTGGCCTTGAGCAGGTTCAGACCCACCGTCATGGAGGAGTCCGGCTTGTCCTTAAAGGCGCGGGCGGGGTTATCCTCCATGGTGATGACCTCGCTGGCCGGGGCGATCTCCACGCCCTGGGGCAGGTCCGTCTTGCCCAGCTTCTTCAGGCAGTCCCGAATGACTGCCTCCGGGCCGGTCAAAATAATTTCGACGCCCAAATCTTCCGCTGCGCGAAGGGCACCCTCCACAGGGGCCAGGGGGGCGTTATCGCCGCCCATGGCGTCCACAATAATTTTCATAAGTTTTGCCTTTCTTGGTCAGCGCCAGTCCAGCCCATCCAGGGCTTCCAAAGCCCGCTGGGACAGGGCGGCGTTCTTGTTCCGCTTGCCCTTCACCCGGTAGCCCAGGGGGGGCATGATGCCAAAGTTCACGTTCATGGGCTGGAAGTTCTCCACCCCTTCGTGGCTGATGTACAGGGCCAAGGCCCCGATGGCCGTCTCCTGGGGGAAGTCGATGGGGGGCTTGCCCTCGATCCGCCGGGCCAGCTCCAGGGCCGCCAGACAGCCGGAGGCCGTGGACTCCACATAGCCCTCCACGCCGGTGATCTGCCCGGCAAACATCAGCCGCTCGTCCCCCTTCACCCGGTAGTACCGGTCCAGGAGCTTCGGCGAGTTGAGGTAGGTGTTCCGATGCATGACGCCATAGCGCAGAAACTCTGCGTGCTTCAGGGCGGGGATCATGGAAAACACCCGCTTCTGCTCCGGCCAGGTCAAATGGGTCTGGAAGCCCACGAGGTTATACACGCTCCCCATCGCGTTGTCCCGCCGCAGCTGCACCACGGCGTAAGGCTCTTTCCCCGTCTTGGGGTCGGGCAGGCCACGGGGCTTGAGCGGACCAAAGCAGAGGGTCTGCTCCCCCCGCCGGGCCATGACCTCCACGGGCATACAGCCCTCGAAGACGTTCTTGTCCTCAAAGCCGTGTACCGGGGCCTCCTGGGCCTCCCGCAGTTCCTTCCAGAACGCAAGATACTCCTCCTGAGACAGGGGGCAGTTGATGTAGTCCGCCGTCCCCTTGTCATAGCGGGAGGCAAACCAGGCGCTGTCCATGTCGATGCTCTCAAAGGTCACCAGCGGCGCGGCGGCGTCGTAGAAGTGCAGATACCCGCTGTCCGGGAAATGCTGCGCAATGCTCTCCGCCAGCGCGTCCGACGTGAGCGGACCGGACGCCACGATGACCTGCCCCTCGGCAGGCACCTGCGTGACCTCCCCTTCTCTCACGGTGATGTTGGGGTGGTTGCGAATGGCGTCCGTAATGGCCTGGGAAAAGGCCACCCGGTCCACCGCCAGGGCGCCCCCGGCGGCCACCCGATGCTCGTCGGCACACCGCAAGATCAAAGAGTCTAAGCGCCGCAGCTCCTCCTTCAGCAGGCCGACTGCGTTTTCCAGCTGGTCCGACCGCAGGGAGTTGGAGCAGACCAGCTCCCCAAAGAGATCCGAATGGTGGGCCGGGGTCTTCTTCTCCGGCTTCATCTCCCACAGCACCACGGGGATGTCGCGCTTGGCCAGCTGCCAGGCGGCTTCGCACCCGGCCAGGCCGCCGCCGATGATCGTCACGGTCTCATGCATCGGCGTTGCCCTCCGAACCGTCGGCTCCGCCCTCGGCCTGTTCGGCGGCCTTCTTGGTGGATGCCTTTTTCGTGGTGGTCTTCTTCGCCGCCGTCTTCGTTTCCGTGGCGTCGGCGTCGGCTTTCTTGGTGCTGGTCTTCTTGGTGGTGGTCTTTTTGGTGGCCGTTGTTTTCTTTTCGGTCGTTTTCTTGGCCGTCGTCTTCTTGGCGGCGGTCTTTTTCTCCGTGGTCTTTTTGGCGGCCGCTTTGGTCTTCTTGGGCTTCTCCTCGGCGGCGGTCTCTGCTGCTGCCTCGGCGGTCCCTTCGGTCTTGGCCTCTTCGGTCTTCTTTTTGCGGTAGCCGCCGCGCTTCTCCTCCGGGACAAAGGCGGGGCAGCTTTCGTTGATGCAGAAGGGCTTCTTAAAGCCCCGGCCGGACTTTTTGAACATGGTCCAGCCGCACTCCGGGCAGGTGTCCTTCACGGGCACGTCCCAGGTCATAAAGTCGCAGGCCCGGCCCATCTTGTCGCCGTTGTGCTCGCAGCCGTAATAGGTGTAGCCGTTCCGGGAGGTCTTCTTCAAGATGCGGCTGCCGCACTTGGGGCACTTGCCGGGCATCTCGATGACCAAGGGCTTTGTAAACGTACAGTCCGGGAAGCCGGGGCAGGCCAGGAAGCGGCCAAATCGTCCGGACTTCACCACCATCTGCCGCCCGCACACGTCGCAGACCTCGTCGGAGACCTCGTCGGGGACCTTGATGCGGGTGCCATCCAGGTCTTTCTCGGCCTGCTCCATCTCCTGGCGGAAGTCCTGGTAGAAATCGCCCAGGACCTTCTTCCAGTTCTCTTCGCCATTCTCGACTTTGTCCAGGCGGCCCTCCATGTCGGCGGTGAAGGCATAGTCCACGATGTCCTTGAACTTATCCTTCATCAGGCCCGTGACCACCTCGCCCAGCGGCGTCGTGTGGAGATACTTGCCGTCCTTGACCACATACTCCCGGTTCATAATGGTGGTGATGGTGGGGGCATAGGTAGAGGGGCGGCCAATGCCCTTCTCCTCCAGCGCCCGGATGAGGGTGGCCTCGGTGTAGCGCGTGGGGGGCTGGGTGAACTTCTGCTCCGGCCGCTCGGCGGTCTTCACCAGCGGCTCGCCCTCCTGCAGGTTGGGCAGGCGGGACTGGATCTCGCCGCCCTCCTCGTCCTTGCCCTCTTCATACACGGCCAGGAAGCCGGGGAACTTGACCTCGGAGCGGCTGGCCTTGAAGACATAGCCCGCGCTGGTCACCTCGATGTTCACGCTGTCGTAAATGGCGTTTGCCATCTGGCAGGCCAAAAAGCGGCTCCAGATCAGCTTATACAGCCGGAACTGCTCGGCGGTCAGATCCTTCTTGATGCTCTCCGGGGTCAGGGCCACGTTAGAGGGCCGGATGGCCTCGTGGGCGTCCTGCGCCCCGGCCTTGGCCTTGAAGTGGCGGGGGGCATCGGGCAGATACTCCTGCCCATACCGCGCCCCGGCAAAGGACCGGGCAGCCGCCACGGCCTCGTCAGACAGGCGCAGGGAGTCGGTACGCATGTAGGTGATAAGACCCACGGTCCCCTCCCCGGCAATGTCCACGCCTTCGTACAGCTGCTGGGCGATGGACATGGTGCGGCGGGGGCTCATGTTGAGCTTTCTCGATGCCTCCTGCTGCAAGGTAGAGGTGATGAACGGGGGGGCCGGAGAACGGCTCTTGTCCTGCCGCTTGATCTTGCTCACGGAGAAGGGGGCGGTGCGGATGGCGTCTAAGACCTCATCCACCTGCTCCTTGGATTTCAGCTCCATCTTCTTCTCCCGGCCATAGAACTGGGTCTTGAAGCTGCCGAGATTGGGGGCCACGCGGTCCAGCGTGACCTCCAGGGTCCAGTATTCCTCCGGGACAAAGGCCCGGATCTCCTCCTCCCGCTCGGCCACGAGCCGGGTGGCGACAGACTGCACCCGACCCGCGGACAGGCCCCGGCGGATCTTCTTCCACAGCAGCGGGGAGAGCTGGTAGCCCACGATGCGGTCCAGAATGCGGCGGGCCTGCTGGGCGTCCACCAGGTTCTGGTCGATCTCGCGGGGGTGGGCGATGCTGTCCGTCACCACTTTTTTCGTGATCTCGTTGAACGTGACCCGGCTGGTCTTTTCCTCCGGCAGGTGGAGGAGTTCTTTTAGGTGCCAGGAAATGGCCTCGCCCTCCCGGTCCGGGTCGGTGGCGAGGTAGACTTTTTTGCTCTTGTCGGCCGCCTCTTGCAGCTCGGCAATGGTCTCTTCCTTGCCCTTGATGGGCTGGTAGTCGGGTTCAAAGTCGTTGTGCTCCAGGTCGACGCCCATCTTGCTCTTGGGCAGATCCCGGACGTGACCCATGGAGGCCAGGACTTTGTAGTCCGGCCCCAGATATTTTCCGATGGTCTTTGCTTTGGCCGGTGACTCTACGATCACCAGATTCGATTTCGCCACGCGATTCCCTCCGAATGATTCTCTATCGTTTCCCTCCCGCAAAGCTTCCGGGAGGGGTTGGTTGTGTTATGCTTGTTCGTCGTTTTGCAGGTCCACCAGGGAGGTAAAGCGCCGCTCGTGGCACGTCACCATCTGCCGCACCTGCAATAAGGTCAGGGCGGATAAGACCCGCCGGGCAGGCAGCCCTGTCTCCTCCACCAGGTCGTCGGTGGACTTGCTCTCCCCGCTCTGCAAGGCCCGCAGCACGTCCAGCTGGTCCGCCGGAAACGCCTCCGGGTCCGCCCGGAGATCGACCACCAGGCGGGGGTCCTCCAGGGGCGCCAGCGGCGGGGGCGGCAGGGGGGCCTCCTCCGTCTCGTTCTCCAGGGGCTGCCGGGTCGGCTCCGGCTTGGGCTGGCCGGGGACGGTCCCCGCCTTGTGAAGCCGCGCCTGCACCGCAGGCCGGGAGAGCGGGGCCTTCGGCCGCAGGGTCTCCGGGAAGAGCAGATGATACTCCTCGATGATGTCCCAGGCGTCCTGGACCAATTTGGCCTCCCCCCGGCGGATGAGTCCGTTGGGCCCCTTGCTTAGGGGCGCGTCGATGCCGCCGGGGACGGCGAAGACGTCTCTCCCCTGCTCCAAGGCCCACTTGGCCGTGATGAGCGACCCGCTCGATTGGGTCCCCTCCACCACCAGCACTCCCAGGCTCAGCCCGGCAATGAGCCGGTTGCGCACGGGGAAGTGAGCGCCGTTGGGCGGCGTCCCTGGGGGATATTCACTCACCAGCGCCCCGTGGGCGGCCACGTCCTCATAGAGGTCCCGGTGTCCGGGCGGATAGACCACGTCGATGCCGTTGCCCAGGACGGAGACGACCCGTCCGCCGCCCTGCAAGGCACCCCGCAGGGCCGCACCGTCGATGCCATAGGCGCTGCCGCTGACCACCACGGCCCCATGCCTTGCCAGGTCCAGGGCCATGCGTCCCGCAACCATCACGCCGTAGGGGCTGGCCTTTCTGGCCCCCACCACGGCTACGGCGGCCTCCTGGTCGATCTGGGGCAGCTTGCCCCGGACGTACAGCACGCAGGGTGCGGTGTCCAGCTGGGCCAGCCGCTGGGGATAGGCCGCGTCCTGACAGGTCAGAATGCGGATGTCCAGCGCGTCGCACTGGGCCAGGATGCGGTCAGCTCCCGTGAGATCCTTGTCCAGCAGCGCCCGGCGGACCTTCGAGGGCAGGTCAGGCACTTGGTCATAGGCCGCTTCGCTGGCGAAATAGGCCCCCTCCGGGGTACCGAAGTGCTCCAGCAAACGGGCCGCATACATGCCGGGGGCAGGTCCCCTGGTGCTCAGCCACAGCCAGTGGCGCAGGTTGCTCATGGCCGTCTCCTCCCTCATTTGGCCCTTGCGGGCCGTGGGATAATCCCGTCGGACCGCAGATTTTATTATTATATATCCCCGTTCTGCCCCTGTCAAATACAAAACCGGGAAAAATAGGGGACATACCTTATTAAAGTGTTGGGAAACACCGACAACGCCCCCGGCCCTCAAAGGCAAAACCGCGCCCCCGCCCCGCAGGGCAAGAGCGCAGCTCCGGCTTATCTTCCAAACCCCATCTGCCACAGCACCACTGCCCCGGCGATGGCGGCGTTGAGGGATTCGCATTGTTCGGCCATGGGGATCTTCACGGTCTTGGCGCTGGCGTCCAGCACCGCCTGGGAGACGCCCCGCCCCTCGCTGCCGATGGCGATGGCACAGCGGCGCAGATCCATCTCCCGCAGGTCCACGGTGTCCTCCCGCAGGGCGGTCGCATAGAGCGGCAGGCCCGCTTGGGCCAGCTTGGGCAGCAGGTCGCCCAGTTCCCCCTCCCACACAGGCAGGCGGAAGCAGGCCCCCATGGTCGCCCGCAGGGTCTTGGGGCTCCAGGGGTCGGCGCAGCCAGGCAGCAGGATCATCCCGTCCGCCCCAAAGGCGTCGGCGGTCCGCCAAAGCGTCCCCACGTTGCCGGGGTCCTGCACGCCGTCCAGCACAAGATAGCGCTGGCCCTCCAGCTTCTCCGGCAAGGCCCGCTCCGGCAGCTGGCAGAGAAACAGCACGCCCTGGGGCGTCTGCGTGGGCGCAAGGGCAGCCAGCAAGTCCCCCGGCACCTCTACCTGCCGCACCCCATCCGGGATGTCCTGCGCCCGTGCTTTCCCCGCTTCCCACACGACGGTGTCCAGCTCAGCGCCCCACCGCAGGGCTTCCCCCAGCATCTTCGGGCCTTCGCAGACCATGACCCCCTCCCGCCGCCGATGCTTCCGCTCGGCCACAAGCTTTCGGATGCGGGTGATGAGCGCATTGCTCCGGCTGGTGATGTGTTCCATGGTGTTCGTCCTTTCGTCAACACGGCGGAGAGCGAGCAACCTCTCACTCTCCGCCGTCTTTCATTCCGTCAATTAGTACAGCTTCGCCCCGGCCGGGATCTTATCGTCCAGCATCAGCAGGTTCAGCCCTTCCTCGCCGTTTTCCTTGTGCACGGCGGAGATCAACATTCCGCAGGAGTCGATGCCCATCATGGGTCTGGGGGGCAGGTTCACGATGGCCACGCAGGTCTTGCCGATCAGCTCCTCCGGCTCGTAATAGTCGTGGATGCCGCTCAGAATGACGCGGTCCGTGCCGGTCCCGTCGTCCAAAACGAACTTCAAGAGCTTCTTGGACTTCTTCACGGCTTCGCAGGCCTTGACCTTCACCACGCGGAAGTCGGACTTGCTGAAGGTCTCAAAATCCACGAACTCCTGGAAGAGCGGCTCGATCTCCACGTGGGAGAAGTCGATCTTCCCCGCGGGGGCCTCCGGAGCCTTGGGGGCCTCGGCGGGCTTTTCGGCCTTGTTGGCCTCGGTCTCGCCCAGGGGCTTCATGGTGGGGAAGAGGATGACGTCGCGGATGGAATCCGAGCCGGTCAGCAGCATGACGCAGCGGTCGATGCCGATGCCCAGGCCGCCCGTGGGGGGCAGGCCGTATTCCAGCGCGTCGATGTAGTCCTCGTCCATCATACCGGCCTCGTCGTCGCCCTTGGCGCGAAGCTCCACCTGCTTCTGGAAACGCTCCTTCTGGTCGATGGGGTCATTGAGCTCAGAGAAGGCGTTGCCCATCTCACTGCGGCAGATGAACAGCTCGAACCGCTCGGTCAGGCGGGGGTCCTTGGGGGAGCGCTTGGCCAGGGGGGAGACATCCACGGGGTGCATGGTGATGAAGGTGGGCTGGATGAGCATCCCCTCGATCTTCTGGTCGAAGCACTCATACAGGGCGTGGCCCCAGGTGGGCTCCACGCCGTCCATGTCGATGCCCACGGACTTGGCGGCGGCCACGGCCTCTGCGTCGTCGGTGATGGCCATGAAGTCCACGCCCAGGTATTCCTTGACCGCCTCGGCCATGGTCATCCGACGCCAGCCGGGGGCCAGGTCGATCTTCTCCCCCTGCCAGGTGACCTCATAGGTGCCCAGGATCTTCTGGGCGGCGGAGGAGAGGAAGTCCTCAAACAGGTCCATCATGTCGTTGAAGTCGGCGTAGGCCTCATACAGCTCCACGGTGGTGAACTCGGGGTTGTGCTTGGTGTCCATGCCCTCGTTGCGGAAGATGCGGCCGATCTCATACACCCGCTCCAGGCCGCCGACGATGAGCCGCTTCAGATGCAGCTCGGTGGCGATGCGCATGTACATGTCGATGTCCAGCGTGTTGTGGTGGGTGATGAAGGGGCGGGCGGTGGCGCCGCCGGAGATGGTGTTCAGCACGGGGGTCTCCACCTCCATGTAGCCCCGGCCATCCAGGAAGGACCGCAGGTAGCTCACGAACTGGCTGCGGATCTCAAAGTTCTTGCGGACCTCAGGGTTCATGATGAGGTCCACATAGCGCCGGCGATAGCGCAGCTCCTTGTCCTGCAAGCCGTGGAACTTCTCCGGCAGGGGGTGCAGGGACTTAGACAGCAGGGTCACGTGCTTGCAGCGCACGCTCATCTCGCCCCGCTGGGTGCGGAAGACCTCGCCCTCCACGCCGACGATGTCTCCGATGTCATACTTCTTAAAGGTATTGTACTCGGCCTCGTCCATCTCGTCCTTCCGGGCGTAGAGCTGGATGCGGCCGGACCTGTCCTGCATGTCGCAGAAGCTCACCTTGCCCATGCCGCGCTTGGACATCAGGCGGCCGGCGATGGTCACGGTCTGGCCTTCCATCTCGTCAAAATGCTCTTTGATCTCCTGGGCGTGGTGGGAGACGGTGAATTTGGTCTGCTGGAAGGGGTCTTTGCCTTCCTTCTGAAGGGCGGCCAGCTTATCCCGACGGACCTTGAGGACCTGGGACAGGTCCTGCTCCTGGTCCTGGGGGGTGGCCTGCTTGTTGTTCTCTGCCATGCTGCGCAGCTCCTTTTCTCGTTATCTCTGGATCTCTAAGATCTTATACTTGATGTTCCCGGCGGGGGCCTCTACGACGACCTCTTCCCCGGCCTTGCGGCCCAGCAGGGCGCGGCCAAAGGGGGAGTCCTCGGAGATGCGGCCGTTCATGGGATCGGCCTCCTGGGAGCCGACGATCTGGTAGCTGAGCTTCTCGTCAAACTCCAGGTCCTCCACGATGACGGTGTTGCCCACGTGGACGATGTCCAGGTGGGTCTCCTGCTCTTCGATGATGGTGTAGTTGGACAGGATCTCGTCCAGCTCGGCGATGCGGGAGTAGAGCTTGCCCTGCTCGTTTTTCGCCTCGTCATATTCGCTGTTCTCGGACAGGTCGCCGAAGGAACGGGCTTCCTTGATCAGTTCGGCCACTTCCTTCTCGCGGACGGTCTTCAGATAGGTGAGCTCCTGTTTCAGTTCTTCCAGGCGCTCGGCGCTGAGTCGGTATTCTTTCGCCATGGTGACACACCTTTCGCTTTTCATTACGCTGACGCAGCCGCCCCGTGGGGGCAGTCTGCGGTAGTTTATCATTTATCTTATCTATTATAGAAACTTTCCGGAACCCTGTCAAGCCTATTCTTGGCGCAGGGTCTGTATGGCCGCTTGCAGCTGGGCATCGTCCTCGTGAGCCAGCTTGCCCATGAGCAGGTCCCTCTGCTGCGCCTGCGTCAGGGAGACCTGCGGGTCCGGCGTCAGCCCCGTACCAATGAGAGACTTGCCGCCCCCGGTAAAATACCGTGCCGTGGACAGTCCCATGGCGCTGCCGTCGGGCAGGTCAAAGAGCATCTGGGAATACCCCTTCCCGCTGGTCTGCTCCCCGACCACCGCCGCCCCGGCGCTCTCCTGAAGCTGAGCGGCCAGGAACTCTGCGGCGCTGTAACTGTCGGCGTTGACCAGCACGGCCATGGGCAGGTCCACGCAGCCGGCGTCCGACGTGTACTCTTTTTCTTCCCCGTTATAGGCAGTGGTGCGGAAAATGACGCCCTCCGGCAGCAGATCGTCCAAAATCTGTGTCAGCTCGCTGACATACCCGCCGGGGTTGCTCCGCACGTCGAAGATGAGCGCCTTGGCCCCCTGCTGCTGCAATTCGTCCACGCCCTGCTTGACCCGGTCCGCCGTCCCCTGGTAGAAGTTGGCGATGGCCACAAGGCCAATGTCCCCCTCCAGCATGGTCCAGGCGGCGGTGATGCCGTGGACGGCTTTGCGCTCCACGGTCACGTCTCTGGTCTCCCCGTTGGCGTCGGCGATGGTCAGCGTCACGCTGCTGCCCGCCTCGCCCCGAATCGAAGAGATGAGGTCCGTCCGGTTCTCGGCGGTGACGGCCACGCCGTCCACGCCCTGGATGATCTCCCCTGTCTGGAGACCCGCTTCGTCCGCCGGGCCGCCGGGGGTGACGGTGAGAATTTCTAAGCCGTTCTCCCCTTCTTGGTTCACGGTGACGCCGATGCCGACGTAGGCGTTCTCCCGGTCCTCCCGGACCTGTTTGGCTTCGTCGGGGGTGAGGTAATAGGACCAGCGGTCCCCCAGCCCCTCCACCATGGCGCCGAGGGTGCCGTGCAGCGCCTCTGTCTCGTCATAGTCCCCCACAAAGCGCTGGGCAATGAGGTGCTGGGCAGAGAGCAGGGTACGCCCGTCCTCCCCCATCCAGGCCCAGACCGCCCCCAGGGCGATGCCCCCGCCTAGAAGCAGGCACAGCAGGCAGGCCAGCATCTGGCGCAAAAATTGTTTCGTTTCCGGTTTCATCGAACTTCCCCTTTCTATACTGAGCCAGGATGGGAAAACGAAAGGAAGCGGCGGCTTTTGGCCGCCGCTTCCCAAGGTCGCGTTCGGAAGGTTCTCCCGCCTTTAGTAGACCAGCAGACCGGCCACCAGGGAGAGCACCAGGGACAGACACAAGACGATCGCCACCACAGACATGACGCGCTTCTGGAAGCGATAGGGGTCCCGATGCTTCTTCTCTTTGCTTACGTTGCTCATTGGATTCCGTCCCTTCTTGTTCAAAGTCAAATTACACTTTCAGGAACTTCTGGATGGCCATGGCCGAGCCGCCGGCACCGATGGCAAAGCCCGCCCCCAGGAACACCAGCAGGACCAGGTGGGACATGCTGGCAAAGGGCACCGTGGAGATGATGGACAAAATACCGCTCTTGGCCATGGCGTTCACGATGAGGCCGTAAATGCCCCACTGGACAAAGAAGGCGATGATGCCGCCTGCCACGCCCAGGATCACGCCCTCCACCAGGAAGGGCCAGCGGACGAACCAGTTGGTCGCGCCGCACATCTTCATGATGGCGATCTCATCCCGCCGGGTGAAGGTGCTGAGCTTGATGGTGTTGGCGATGATGGAGATGGAGATGATGACCAGCATCACCACCAGGATAATGGCCACGGCGCTGGCCACGTTGCGCAGCATGACAAAGCCATCGGCGATCTCCAGCGACGCCTGCACGCGGGCGATGCCGCTGACCTCCTTCACCTGGGTCACGGTGTCGGACATGAGCTGGATGTCGTCAACGTGGATGACGAACCGGTCCCGCAGGGTGGAGGGGCTGCTCTCGTCAAAGACGTAGCTCTTGTCGTCGTGCTGGGCCTTAAAGTCCTCCCAGGCCTGTTCTTTGGTCACAAAGGTGGCGCTGGCCACGTTGGGAATGGCCTCGATCTGACTTTGCAGGGCCTCACCCTGTTCTCTGGTCAGGCTGTCGTCGATGTAGGCCAAAAATTCGTTGTCCTTTTCCAGGTCGCCGAGGACGTGGTTGGCGTTCACGGCGATGAGGGAGAAGGAGCCCATGATGAGCAGACAGGCCACCGTCATGCACACGGCGGCGAAGGACATCAGCCCATGGGTAAAGATACTCCGAAAGCCCTCCCGGATATGATACCAGATCTGTCTATCTCCCATTGCCGTAATACCCCCCTGCCGCGTCGCTGATGATGCGGCCGCTCTCGATGGCCACCACGCGCTTGCCGAAGCGGTTGACCAGCTCTCGCTCGTGGGTGACCACCAGGATGGTGGTGCCCATGTCGTTGATCTTTTCCAGCAGCGACATGATCTCCAAAGACCGGGCCGGGTCCAGGTTGCCCGTCGGCTCGTCGGCGATGATGACGCTGGGGTTGTTGGCCAGGGCGCGGGCGATGGCCACCCGCTGCTGCTCGCCGCCGGAGAGCTGGGTGGGCAGCTGGCGGCTCTTGCCGGTCAGGCCCACCAGACCCAGGACATACGGGATACGGCGGCGAATTTCGCTCGTGGTGGCGCCCACGGCCCGCATGGCCACCTCGATGTTTTCAAAGACGGTCTTCTTTTCGATCAGCCGGAAATCCTGGAAGACCACGCCAATGGTCCGGCGAAGAAGCGGGATCTGCTTTTCGCTGATGTCATTAAGGTTATACCCGTTCACCATGAGCTTGCCCTTGGTGGGGGCGATCTCCGCTGTGATGAGCTTGATGATGGTCGACTTGCCGGAACCGGACGGACCGACCAGGAAGACGAAGTCCCCGTCGTCGATCTGCATGCTGACCCCTTTCAGGGCCTTGGTCCCGTTGGGGTACTCCTTGTGAATGTCTCTCAGACGAATCAAAGTAACACTCCTTTGTTATTGTGGTTGCTGTATTTGGTGGTTGCTCAGTTCTCGATGCCGCGGCTGACCAGATACTTCTTCACCATCAGCGCCACCTTGAAGGTGATGGCGTCGTCGAACTCCCGCAGGTCCAGGCCGGTGAGCTTCTTGATCTTTTCCAGGCGGTAGACCAGGGTGTTGCGGTGGACGAAGAGCTTCCGGGCCGTCTCGGAGACGTTCAGGTTGTTCTCAAAGAACTTGTTGATGGTGAAGAGCGTCTCCTGATCCAGGGCGTCGATGGGGTTCTTTTTAAAGACCTCCTGGAGGAACATGTCGCACATGACGGTCGGCAGCTGATAGATCAAACGGCCGATGCCCAGGTTCTCATAGGTGATGATGGTCTTCTCCGTGTCGAACACCTTGCCGACATCAATGGCCACGCCGGCCTCTTTGTAGGCGCGGGCCAGGTCGCGGATGTGGCTGACCACGGTGCCGATGCCGATGGTGGTCTTGAGCTTCAGGTTCTGGGCCAGGGCATCCTCGATGCTCTTGGCGATGCGGTAGATCTCTTTGCCGTCCCCCCCGTCGGTCAGGGTCTTGATGACGGCGATATCCGTCTCGTTGATGGAGATGACGAAGTCGTCGGGGTTGTCGGAGAAGAGACTTTGCACCACGTCCACCGCGGCGATCTCTGCCGAGCCAACCTGGCGCACCAGGAACACGGCCCGCTGGGCCTCGGAGGCAAAGTGCAGCTCCTTGGCGCGGACGTAGATGTCGCCCAGCAGGATGTTGTCAGAGATGATGCTCTTGACGAAGGCGGTCTTGTCGTGCTTCTCCTCGTAGTAAGCTTTGGCGCTGTTCAGAGCCACGGTGACCATGGAGCAGATGAACTTGGCCTGCTCGTCGCTGCCCTGGACGAAGGCGGCGTAGTCAAAGTGGGAGCCGCGGCTGACCAGGGGCTTAAAGGTCTTGTCCCCGTAGATCACCACAGCCGATTCGTTGACGTTCAAGGCGGAAGCGGCGCCCTCCCATTTTTCGCCGATCCAGGTCAGCTGATTACAGGACACCACAGTACCCTGGTCGTCAATGACGCCGATGACCCGGTCCGTACACTCCTTCATTTGGAGCACAATACTTTGAAAAACTCTGCTGGACATATTCCATTTCCTCCTCTAATTTCTGCCGAAAACGGGAATCGAGGGACTTTCGACACCCGAAAATTCAAAATTCCCATCAATGCATCCTAGAACAGCCTATATTATAACGGGTTCCCAGAGCGATTTCAATAGGTTTTTATAGAATATTTGTGGAAAATGCCGAACATTTGCCCTTCAGCGCCCCAGGTCTGCCAGCTCTTCCGGCGTCAACGGCCGCCAGGCCCCGGCGGGCAGCGCAGGGTCCAGCTTGAGCTTTCCCATCCCCAGCCGCTTGAGATAGACCACCGGCTTACCGCGGGAGGCCAGCATCCGCTTGACCTGGTGGTACTTCCCCTCCCGCAGGGTCACCAGGGCCTCGCGCTCAGAGATCAGGTCCAGGCCCGCCGGCAGGCAGACCGTCCCGTCCCCCAGGGTGATGCCCTCTGCAAAGGCCGCCACGTCGTCCTGCTCTAAGTCCCTGTCTACCTTCGTGTAATAGACTTTATCCACATGCCGCCCCGGTGCCAGCAGTGCGTGGGCCAAGGCCCCGTCGTTGGTCAGGAGGAGCAGCCCCTCCGTGTCCTTGTCCAGCCGCCCCACAGGGAAGAGGTCTTTCCGCCGCAGGTCCTTGGGCAGCAGATCCAGCACCGTTTTCTCCTTGGCGTCCTGGGTAGCAGAGATGACCCCCGCCGGCTTGTGCAGCATGAGGTAGACGTATTTCTCCGTGAAGATCGGCCTGCCGTCCACCGTCACCAGGCTCCCCTCTTCCACTTTATCCTCCGGGCCTTTGGGCAGGCGGTCTTCCACCCGCACCCGGCCGGCCTTGATGAGGGCCTTGGCCTCCTTGCGGGACCACTTCCCCGTGGCGGCCAGCAGCTTGTCCAGTCGTTCCATGTTTTCCACACTCCTGTTGATAACTTCGTCGGATCACTTCCCGTATTTTAGCATACTTTTGCCCCCGCGAACATAGGCTGAGAAGAAGATTTCCCCCGGACCGCCTCCGGTCCGGCTTTTGCGAGAGAGGAGCTGCCCCCATGATCATCATTACCAAAAAACTGCACCCCCGCCGTTTGGCTGCCGGCTGTCTGCTGGGGGCCTGCGCCGTGATCCTGCTGGGGGCGGCGTTCGGGGTGGTGGAAGCCGTCCCCGCCGCCCCGGTCTCCAGCGTAGCTGCCGCCGACGGCAGCGACATCCGCACCAACGCCGACCGGGTGGCCTATCTGGAGTCCCTGGGCTGGCTCACCGCCGCCCAGCCCTCGGCAGAGGAAGCCCTCACCCTGCCGACCAAATTCGATGAGGCCTACCAGGCGTACCTCACCCTCCAGCGCAGCCAGGGCTTCGACTTGGAAAAATACGCCGGGGAGACCATCAAGCGCTACACCTACCAGGTCAAAAACTACCCCGGCCTGCAAGAAAACATCTGGGCCTGCCTCTTGGTCTGCAAGCACCAGATCATCGGCGGAGAGATCTTCTGCAACCAAGGCGACGGCTTCACCCAGAGCCTGGAGTTCCCGATGAAAGCCAGCCAATAACGCACAAAAACCGCCCCGTCGGGCGGTTTTTGTGCAACATTCCAGTTGACGTATTATGACTCGTCTTTCCCTTCTGCCCTGGCCATTAGGCGATCAAAGTCACTTTGATACAGCCGGTCTTGGAGCACACGGTATTGTTCAAATTCACTTTCCGCAAAAGCTTTTGCGATCGCAGCTGTGACCTTGCCCTTATCCCGCAAAACCTCCGCATCGTTGAATTGCAGAAAGGCATCCAGCTTAGAGGCCCAATCTGCCATTGTCATAGGGATATGCCGTCTGGCCTGCCGGGTCGCATAATCCAGATACATCGTGACGATCTCATTTAATTCCTGCATCTCATCAACGGATAAGTAATTCTTGGCAACGGACACATCCGCTTTGACGATCTTTCCATCCGGCGCATTTCGCCAGGAAGTCAGACCCATGTGCTCCTTGGTGTGATCCGCCCGCGCCATAATGACCTCTGCTGCCGTGTTGCCGTGCACAGCATAGTGCATTTTGTTCTGCACTGTGGCGAAGAAATTTCTTGTGGTCTGACTGTCGAGAGAATAATCCACCGCAGTGGCATAGATATCCGTGATCTTCTGATAGAACCGCCGTTCACTGGCACGAATCTCCTGAATTTCGGAAATCAGATGGTCAAAATAATCCTCGTCAAAAATCTGTCCGTTGATGAGTCTGTCCTTATCCAGAACATAGCCTTGCCTGGTGAAGGTGGACAGCACCTTGGTGGCCCACTGACGGAACTCTGTTGCCCGGCCAGAGTTGACCCGATAGCCAACAGCGATGATCGCAGACAGGGCGTAGAACTTATAGCGATAGGTCTTTCCGTTATCCGCAACTTGTGCAAAATTTGCACAAGTTGCCGCTTCGGACAATTCGCCGCTCTCATAGACATTTTTCAGGTGCTTTGTGACAACACTTCGGTCTACTTCAAAAAGCTGAGCAATGGCTTTCTGTGTCAGCCAAACATCCTGGTTCTGCACCCGGACTTCAATCCCATCTTCGTGGGCATCCCTGGTAAACACAAGAAAATCCACCGTGCTGTTGCGGATCTGAAACGTATCTTTTTTGCGATCAGGCATGTTCCTTCACCTCAGGGAATGATTTTCTCACAGTCACTTCCATCTGCGGATACGGGATGGAGATGCGCTGCGCATCAAACGCCTCCTTGATCTGCTCCAGCAGATCGTGGTAGACCGTCCAGTAATCGGAATTGGCGCACCAGACCCGCACCGCATACTCCAGCGCACTGTCCCCGTAGCGCAGCAGGCGGATGAACGGCGCGGGGTCGCTGAGGGTCAGCTCGTGGCGCTCCACCACCCCGGCGATGGTCCGCTTGACCTGCTCCACCGGCGCGTCGTAAGCGGCCGTCACCACCAGGTCCACCCGGCGCAGGTCCTCGGCGCTGTAATTGGTGACCTCCGCGTCCACGACCACGTTGTTGGGCATGAGGATGATGCGGTTGTCCAGCGTCGCCAGCTTCGTGTAGACCATGCCGATCTCCCGGATGGTCCCGCCGGTGGAGCCAATCTCCACGTAGTCCCCCACTTTGAAGGGGCGGGTGCTCAGGATGGTAAAGCCCCCGGCCAGATTTGCTAAGCTGTCCTTCACGGAGAGCGAAATGGCCAGGCCGAAAATACTCACCAAGGCCAGCAATGAGGATGCGTTGATGCCCAGGGATTCCGCCACGATCATCAGGGTAATGAACCATAGGATGATGTTCACCATGGAGCGAATAAAGGTATGTAAGCTCTTTTCGATCTGCTTGAAGCGGTCCAGCGCCCGGTCCAAAATTTTCAGGACGATGGCCTTCACGATCAGGCAGACCACCAAAAGAATAACAGCAAAGAGGATGGTCATGAGCGCCGCCTGCCAGCCGTTTTTCAGCAGCGTGTGGACGCTGGCCTCCACGCTGCTCTCCAGCTTACTGGCATCAATGTTCGTATCCATAGACGATAACGACCCCTTTCTCAACAAATTTCGCGTTCTTTGTGGAAAAAAAGAAGGGCAAAGCCAAGGCTTTGCCCTTCTTAGAGAGGTTAAGAATTAGCCCTCGATCTCGGTGACAACACCGGAACCGACGGTACGGCCGCCCTCGCGGATAGCGAAGCGCAGGCCCTTCTCGATGGCGATGGGGGTGATCAGCTCGACGTTCATCACGACGTTGTCGCCGGGCATGCACATCTCAACGCCCTCGGGCAGGGAGATGACGCCGGTCACGTCAGTGGTACGGAAGTAGAACTGAGGACGATAGTTGTTGAAGAAGGGGGTGTGACGGCCGCCCTCGTCCTTGGACAGGACGTAAACCTGGCCAGAGAACTTGGTGTGGGGGTGGATGGAGCCGGGCTTAGCCAGAACCTGGCCTCTCTCGATCTCCTTCTTGTCGATACCACGCAGCAGGGTGCCGACGTTGTCGCCAGCCTCAGCGAAGTCCAGCAGCTTGCGGAACATCTCGATGCCGGTGATAACGGACTTCTTGCTCTCCTCGGCCAGGCCGACGATCTCGACGGGGTCGCCCATCTTGATCTGACCACGCTCGACTCTACCGGTAGCAACGGTGCCACGGCCGGTGATGGTGAAGACGTCCTCGACGGGCATCAGGAAGGGCAGCGAGTCATCACGGGGAGGAGTGGGGATGTAGTCGTCGACTGCGTCCATCAGCTCCTTGATGCAGGCATACTCAGGAGCGTTGGGATCCTGAGACTCGCAGGTCAGGGCGTTCAGAGCGGAACCCTTGATGACGGGCAGGTCGTCGCCGGGGAAGTCATACTTGCTCAGCAGCTCACGAACCTCCATCTCGACCAGCTCCAGCAGCTCCTCGTCGTCCAGCAGGTCGACCTTGTTCAGGAACACGACGATAGCAGGCACGCCGACCTGACGGGCCAGCAGGATGTGCTCGCGGGTCTGAGCCATGGGGCCGTCGGTAGCAGCGATGACCAGGATAGCGCCGTCCATCTGAGCAGCGCCGGTGATCATGTTCTTGATATAGTCGGCGTGGCCCGGGCAGTCAACGTGAGCATAGTGACGCTTGTCAGTCTCATACTCAACGTGAGCGGTGTTGATGGTGATACCACGCTCTCTCTCTTCGGGAGCCTTGTCGATGCTGGAATAATCCTCGAACTCGGCCTTGCCCTGGAGAGCCAGGTACTTGGTGATGGCAGCGGTCAGGGTGGTCTTACCATGGTCAACGTGACCGATGGTACCGATGTTTACGTGGGGCTTGGTTCTTTCAAACTTTTGCTTGGCCATGATTGATAATCCTCCTCAAAATAAAGACAAAGCTGTCTTACAGGTGCATAAGACCGTTCATGGGTCCTATTTTACAGGATATTCCTCAAAAATACAACGGGAAAAACAGGATTTCTCCCGGTTTTCAAAAAATTCTCTGATTAGTCGGCGCTGTTGCGCTTCTCCACGATCTTGTCCGTGATGGACTTGGGGATCTCCACATAGCTGTGGGGCTCCATGGAGTACTGGCCGCGGCCCTGGGTGCGGCTGCGCAGGTCGGTGGCGTAGCCGAACATCTCGGACAGAGGCACCAGTGCGTCGATCTGCTGGGCGCCGGGACGAGCCTCCATGCCCTGGATCTGACCACGGCGGGAGTTCAGGTCGCCGATGACGTCACCCATGTAGTCCTCAGGGACGATGACGGAGACCTTCATGATGGGCTCCAGCAGGCAGGGGTTGGCCTTGCGGCAGGCTTCCTTGAAGGCCATGGAGCCGGCGATCTTAAAGGCCATCTCGGAGGAGTCGACCTCGTGATAAGAGCCGTCGTACAGGGTGACCTTCACGTCGACCACGGGGTAACCGGCCAGGATGCCGGACTCCATGGCGCCCTGGATACCGGCGTCCACGGCAGGGATATATTCCTTGGGGATGGCGCCGCCGACGATCTCGTTGACGAACTCATAGCCCTTGCCGGACTCGTTGGGCTCCAGACGGATCTTGACGTGACCATACTGGCCCTTACCGCCGGACTGACGGGCATACTTGGTGTCCTGCTCGACCTTCTTCTTGATGGTCTCCTTGTAGGCGACCTGAGGTGCGCCCACGTTGGCCTCGACCTTGTACTCACGCAGCAGACGGTCGACGATGATCTCCAGGTGCAGCTCGCCCATGCCGGCGATGATGGTCTGACCCGTCTCTTCGTCAGTGTAGGTCTTGAAGGTGGGGTCCTCCTCGGCCAGCTTCATCAGGGCGATGCCCATCTTCTCCTGACCGGCCTTGGTCTTGGGCTCGATGGCCACGCGGATGACGGGCTCGGGGAACTCCATGGACTCCAGGATGATGGGAGCCTTATCGTCGCACAGGGTGTCGCCGGTGGTGGAGTTCTTCAGGCCGACCACGGCGGCGATGTCGCCGGAGTAGACGGTCTCGATGTCCTCACGATGGTTGGCGTGCATCTGCAGGATACGGCCGATACGCTCTCTCTGCTGCTTGGTGGAGTTCAGAACGGCCGTGCCGGTGTTCAGCAGGCCGGAGTAAACGCGGATAAAGGACAGACGGCCAACGTAGGGGTCCGCAGCGATCTTAAAGGCCAGTGCGGAGAAGGGTGCGTTGTCGTCTGCGGGACGCTCGTCCTCCTCGCCGGTGTCGGGGTTGACGCCCTTGATGGCGGGGATGTCCAGGGGGGAGGGCATGAAGTCGACAATGGCGTCGAGCAGCTTCTGCACGCCCTTGTTGCGGTAAGAGGTACCGCAGGTGACGGGGACCAGCAGGTTCTCGATGGTGCCGTGACGCAGGGTCTTGCGGATCATGTCGGTGGGGATGGGTTCCTCCTCCAGCGCCAGCATCATCAGGTCCTCGTTGAGGTCTGCGCAGGCGTCGATGAGCTTGGTGCGGTATTCCATCGCCAGGTCCATCATGTCCTCAGGGATGTCCTCCACGCGCATGTCCTTGCCCTCGGCGTCGTAGTACACGTCGGCCTTCATCTCGACCAGGTCGATGATGCCCTTGAAGGTATCCTCGCTGCCGATGGGCAGCTGGATGGGCACGGCGTTGCACTTCAGACGGTCGTGGATCATCTTCAGAACGTTGAAGAAATCAGCGCCCATGATGTCCATCTTGTTGACGTAGATCATGCGGGGGACTTTATAGTGGTCGGCCTGACGCCACACAGTCTCGGACTGGGGCTCCACGCCGCCCTTGGCGCACATGACGGTCACAGAGCCGTCCAGCACGCGCAGGGAACGCTCCACCTCGACGGTAAAGTCCACGTGGCCCGGGGTATCAATGATGTTGATTCGGGTCTGGGGGAACTGGCCGGCGGAACCGGTCCAGTAGCAGGTGGTAGCGGCGGAAGTGATGGTGATGCCACGCTCCTGCTCCTGTGCCATCCAGTCCATGGTGGCGGTACCATCATGGGTCTCACCGATCTTGTAGTTGACGCCGGTGTAGTACAGGATACGCTCGGTGGTCGTGGTCTTACCAGCATCGATGTGGGCCATGATGCCGATGTTTCTGGTGTTTTCCAGAGTAACTTTTCGTGCCATGTTTCTCTTTCCTCCAGATTACCAGCGGAAGTGTGCGAAGGCCTTGTTGGACTCTGCCATCTTGTGGACCTCTTCACGCTTCTTCACGGCGCTGCCGACGTTGTTGGCAGCGTCCATCAGCTCGTTGGCCAGGCGCTCCTTCATGGTGCGCTCGCTGCGCTTGCGGGCGTAAGTGGTCAGCCAGCGCAGACCCAAGGTCTGGCGGCGCTCAGGGCGGACCTCCATAGGCACCTGGTAGGTGGCGCCGCCGACACGGCGAGCCTTGACCTCCAGGGAAGGCATGATGTTCTCCATGGCGGCGGTGAAGACCTCCAGGGGCTCCTTGCCGGTCTGTTCCTTGACGATGTCGAAGGCGCTGTAAACCACCTTCTGCGCCACGCCCTTCTTGCCGTCCAGCATAATGCTGTTGATCAGCTTAGTTACCAGTACGGAACGGTACATAGGATCGGGCAACACTTCCCGCTTGGGTACGTTTCCTCTTCTGGGCACTTTGCTTCCCTCCTTCATAAAAAAATGATTTCATAGGTACTCGAAAGACCTGGCTTCGCTTGGCGAAGAAGTCTTCCGTGTGAAGCCGGGGCATTTCCCCGCCTTCGTGCCTGCCTTGAGAGCTTCCCCAACCCCTGTACTGTCGTACCGGATGTATATGGTTAAGCGACTCGCGGCAAAGCCAGTTTGCTTTGCGCTGAGCGCAAAATTGCAATCAAATCGTCGCTGTGAAAGCGACACGAGCGTTCAGGCTGGGCGAGATTACTTCTTGCCGGCCTTGGGTCTCTTGGCGCCGTACTTGGAACGGGCCTGCATACGGCCGTTGACGCCCTGGGTGTCCAGGCTGCCGCGGATGATGTGGTAACGCACACCAGGCAGGTCCTTGACACGGCCGCCGCGGATCATGACCACGGAGTGCTCCTGCAGGTTGTGGCCGACGCCGGGGATGTAGGCGGTGACCTCGTAGCCGTTGGTCAGACGCACACGGGCGATCTTCCGCAGAGCGGAGTTAGGCTTCTTAGGAGTGGAAGTACGCACCGCGGTGCACACACCTCTCTTCTGGGGGGAAGGCAGGTCAGTCTCCTTGTTCTTCAGGGTGTTCAGACCCTTCTGCATGGCGGGAGAGTTGGACTTGTAGGTGGCCTGCTCTCTGCCCTTGCGAACCAGCTGATTAAAAGTAGGCATGGATGTTCCTCCTTTCTGAAAGAATACAAGATATTTATATTCTGACCGCATGCGCCGGAGCTTATGCGGGGAATATCGAAAAAACTTCCTGCTTTGGCGTTATTCCACCAAAGCCGCCACAGCGGACCCCACGGCAATGCCGCAGGCCTGACCCAGCTGGGCCATGGTCTCCACTTCCTCGATGTCCACCCCAAGATCCTCGCAGAGGTCCTGGATCGGCTCGGTGACGCGGGGGTCGGCGTCCTGGGCCATAAAGACCCGCAGCGCCTTGGCGTTTTTCAGGGCACGGGTGACTTGCTTGGCCCCCGTGACCTTGTGCTGTGTTGTCAGTTCGGTAAGCATGAAAAAAGCACTCCTCTTTCCGAGCTGCCCACAGCAGCTCTCACTCATCTATCCCGGCGGGGAGGCCCAACCAAAATAGTTCATCGCAATCTCGGATTTTATCATACTTTGCCCCATTCGTCAAGTAGTGACTGTGTGGCAAGTTGTCCTTTTTCCGCGCACAAACTTGGTGATATCGTTCATTCCGGGTGGGCATGGGCCTGATTTGGGTGGGTTAGACGACCCAAACGTAGTGCCGAACGCTCCACAGCAGCAGCAGGGCCACCTGGACGAGGAGGATCCCAGGCATCCCGATGCGGAAGGACCAGTGCTTCGTTTTGTGCCGGAACAGGGACATGCCCACCAGGCTCCCCACGCTGCCGCCCAGGATGGCGGAGAGGAAGAGCATCTTTTCCGGGATACGCTGTTTGTGTCTCTTTGCCTTGGCTTTGTCGATGCCCATGAGGGCAAAGGCGATGACCGTCCAGGCCAGCACCCACACGAGCAATACTTTCTGGAGCATCGGGGTCCCTCCTTGCAGGGAAAAGCGGCGGGGAGACTTGCTTCCCGCCGCTGTGTTCGGCTGTTTGACTTACTGCTCGGTCTGGGCCTTCTGACCATGGGTATGGTGGCCCCAGCCCTCGCCGTGGATCAGGTGGCGGGAGACGGTCTTGTAGACCAGGAAGGTCACCAGAGAGTTGATGCCTGCCTTGAGCAGATTGAAGGGCAGGATCACGGGCAGCAGCATGGCGTCCACCACTTCCACCGGAGCGCCCATGAAGTAGGGGGTGATGAAGTGGTTGGCGACCATCATGGCCAGGCCCATGGCGATGGTGCCGCAGATGAGGCCCAGGATGGCGCCGCTCTTGGTGTGGCGCAGGCGATAGATGCCGGAGGCGACCAGGACCAGGACGGTGGTGGAGATGATGTGCATGAGGATGCCATACACACCGCTGCTGGCGCTGACGGTGAAGCCCTGGATCACGGCGGTCACGACGGTCAGCAGCACGCCGGCCACAGGGCCATAGGCGAAGGCACCGATCAGGATCGGGATATCGGCCGGGTCATACTCCAGGAAGGCAGCGCCGGGGAAGATGGGGAAATGGATCAGGTAGACCAGCACGATCGAGATGGCCACCAGCATGGCCATCGTGGCCAGCTTACGAACTTTTGTCTGCATAAAAAAACACTCCCATAAGACTTGTAACACCCGAAAAACCAATGTCTTCCAGGTGCTAACAGGCCCTTGGGGGCGCTCTGACAGCGGCAAAATTTCCCTGGCTTCCCATTGCCAGGTCTCTCTGCCGGGTCACATACCGTCAAACGGAACAAAGTGCACGGTATGTCAGCACGTCTTCTCCCATCCAGACTATCACTGTCGGTCCCGGAATCGCACCGGGTCGGCTTCCTGCTTCTCAAAAGAAGCAAGTTGCTCGCGGACTGTACCGCCGGTGGGGACTTTCACCCCGCCCTGAAGACATCTTATTTCGTTGTCCGACTCTATTATATCCTCTTCCGGGAAAAATGCAACCACCAATCTGTACCATAGCGCAAGATTTTCTCTTTTGGTTTTCGTTGACTTTCTACAGCCGCCGGTATACCATAGGGAACAGACTGTGTGAAAAGCCCGAAACCCGAAAGGAGAGGACGCCCCATGACCCCGGAGATCACCTGCTGCTTCACCGGCCACCGCCCCCAGCGCCTGCCCTGGGGAGACAATGAGGCCGATTTGCGCTGTCAGGCCGTCAAGGCCAGGCTGACCCGCGCCGTGGCCGAGGCCTACGACCGGGGCTACCGCCACTTTCTCTGCGGCATGGCCCAGGGCGCGGACCTCTACTTCTGCCAGGCCGTCCTGCACCTCAAGGCCCAGCACCCCGGCGTGACCCTGGAGGCCGCCATCCCCTACGAGGGTCAGGCCGACCACTGGCCCCCCGCCGACCGGCTCCGGCGGCAGCGTCTGCTGAACCAATGCGACCTGGAAACGGTGGTCCAGCACCACTACACCAAGGGCTGTATGCTCCGCCGGAACCGCTACATGGTGGACCGCTCCTCCCTCCTCATCGCCGTCTACGACGGCACCCCCAAGGGGGGCACGATGAACACCCTGGCCTACGCCCTGCGCCAAGGGGTCGAAACGATCATCTTAGATGTGTAAAAATAGCCCGCTGAGCAAAAACTCAGCGGGCTATTGCATGCTCAGGGTATGGAATTATCTGTCCCGGTTGAAGATCTTGAAGATCTCCTTGTAGGGATCGTCCTCTTCGGGGGCGGAAGCCTTCTCCGCAGCGTGAGCGGAAGCCTTGGGGGCGCTCTTCTCGGCGGCGGGGGTACTCTTGGCGTTCATGACCTTCTCGTCAAAGCCGGTGGCGATGACGGTGACGCAGATCTCGTCCTCCATGTTCTCGTCGAAGGTGGCACCGAAGATGATGAGGGCGTTGGGATCGGCAGCCTCCTGGACCAGGTTGGCAGCGATCTCGACTTCCTCCAGGCCCACGTCGGTGGAGCCGGTGACGTTCACCAGCACGCCGCGGGCGCCGTTGATGGAGGTCTCCAGCAGGGGGCTGGAGACAGCGCGGCGGGCAGCCTCCTCGGCCTTGTTCTTGCCGGAGGCGCGGCCCACGCCCATGTGAGCCATGCCGGCGTCCTTCATGACGGCGGAGACGTCTGCGAAGTCGAGGTTGATGAAGCCGGTGTTCTTGATCAGGTCGGAGATGGACTGCACCGCCTGGCGCAGCACGTCGTCAGCGACCTCAAAGGCGTTGGCCAGGGTGATCTTCTGCTCGGTGGCGAACTTCAGCCGGTCGTTGGGGATGATGACCAGGGAGTCGACCTTGGTGCGCAGGTTCTCGATGCCGGACTCGGCCAGCTGCATCCGGCGGCGGCCCTCAAAGGAGAAGGGCTTGGTCACGACGCCGACGGTCAGGATGTCCATTTCCTTGGACAGGTCCGCCAGGATGGGCGCTGCGCCGGTGCCGGTGCCGCCGCCCATGCCGGCGGTGATGAAGACCATGTCGGTGCCTTCCAGCGCCTTGGAGATCTGGGTGCGGCTCTCCTCGGCGGACTGGCGGCCCACTTCGGGGTTGGCGCCTGCGCCCTGACCCTCGGTCAGCTTCTCGCCGATCTGGATCTTGTGGTTGGCCCCGGAGACGGCCAGAGCCTGCTTGTCGGTGTTCACGGCGATGAACTCTACGCCTTTCACGCCAGTCTCCACCATGCGGTTGACCACGTTGTTGCCGCCGCCGCCAACGCCGATCACCTTAATATTCACAACGGAATCTGTTCCGGTATCTAATCCAATCGCCATGTTCGGTCCTCCTAAGTGTCTGTGTTGTTTATCTGAATTGTGCGATAATTTTTGATTTTCTCTTATTGTATCGCCCTTTTTCCGGCAGGTCAATAGAAAACTTAGAGTTTTTCAAAAAAAACCATTTTCCTTGTCCTGGCCGGGCGGGATCAGTTCTGTTTGGTCCAGATGACCTTATCCGTCCCCTTCATGTTGATGATGCCCTTTCCGTCGTCCCCGGCCACGGCGATGACCGTCCGCAGGGGCTGCATCTTCTTCTCGAAGTTGGCGTTGTTGAGCAGCTTGATGGTCAGGCGGCCCTGGTAGACCACTTGAATTTCCGTGCCGGAAGAGACGTCGATGGACGTCACGCCCTCCATGAGGCCGCAGTCGGACAGCGCCTGGGTCAGGGCCACGAGGCCCTTGAGCTTGCTCTGGTTCTCGTCGGTGGTGGCCGCCTGCTTGCCCTGCTTGGGCTCCAGCAGCTCCAGGCCCGTCACGTTGGGGTACTCCTGCTTCATGGTGTCGTCCGCCGCCTCCAGCAGCTTCCCGTTGGCGTCCACCAGCCAGGCCGAGGCCGCCCCCGTGATCACCGCCGCCGGCTGGCATTCGGTGATCTCCAGCCGGATCGTGGTGGGAAAGCGCTTGTGGACCTGGACCTCGTGGATGTACGGTAAGCCGTCATAGATGCGCTGGGCGATCTGCTCCGAGGGCGTGAGGATCATGTTGGCCCCCATCTCCACGGAGGCAACGTCCAGGATCTGCTGCTCGCTGTATCGCTCGTTGCCGGTGACCGTCACCGTTTCCACCTGGAAAAAGACCGTGCAGGCCCCCACCACGGACACCGCGATGAGAAGCGTCGCCAGGAGCGCAAAAAACAGGCCCTTCCGCCGCTTGCTGTAGCGGGCGTCCTTGGTCTTCTTCTGCTTGGGCTCCTTGGGCGGCTTTTGTGGTTTTGTCTTTTCTTTTGTCTTCTTTGCCATCTTGCCATACCTCAGATCGTCAAAGAGTGGTAAAAGATCTCGTAAGTATCTAAAAATTCAAAGGGCCTCCCGCCGGATGTCTGCCCCCAGGGCAGCCAGGTCCTGCTCCAGGGCCTCATAGCCCCGGTCGATGTGCCGCAGGCCGGTGATCCGGCTCTCCCCTTCGGCGGCCAGGGCCGCCAGCGTCAGGGCTGCGCCGCCCCGCAGGTCGGGGGCCTCCACGCTTCCGCCGTGCAGGGGATGGCCGGTGAGATACAGGGTCTCCCCCGCCGCCCGCACCTGCGCCCCCAGCGCCTCCAGGCCCTGGGCATAGCGAAAGCGGTGGTCAAAGATCGTCTCGGTGATGGCCGTTTCTCCCGTCCCTCCGGCCAGCGCCGCCGCCAGCAGCGGCTGGGCATCCGTGGGAAAGGCGGGATAGGGGCCGGTCTGCAAGGCACCGATGCCCCGCAGCGGCCCGTCACGGGCGATCTGAAGGCCCTCCGGGATGCCCCGGACCCGGCACCCGGCCGCGGACAGCGCCGCCGTCACCGGCTCCACATGGTCCCCTCTGGCCCCCTGCAAAACGCCCTGCCCGCCCGCCGAAGCCACGGCGCAGAGATAGGTCGCCGTGACGATCCGATCCGGCATCACCCGGTATGTACCCGGGTGCAGGGGCAGGCCGCCGGAAACATGGATCTCCTCCGTTCCCGCGCCGGTCACCCTGGCCCCCAGGGCCTGCAAAAAGCCCTGTAAGTCCACGATCTCCGGCTCCCTGGCGGCGTTGCAGATGCGGGTCAGCCCCGCCGCCCCGCAGGCGGCCAGCATGGCATTCTCCGTGGCCCCTACGCTGGGGAAGGGCAGCGACAAGCGCCGCCCGGCCAGCCTGGCAGCCGTGAGACACAGGTGTTCCCCCCGCGTCTCCACCTGGGCACCCAGGGCCTGAAAGGCGCGGATGTGCAGGTCGATGGGCCGCCGCCCCAGGGCGCAGCCCCCCGGCCAACAGGCCGAGGCCTCCCCCTGCCGGGCCAGCAAGGCCCCCAGAAAGAGGACGGAGGCCCGCATCCTGCCCATGAGCTCGTCGGGGATGGCTGCGCCGGTCAGATGCGCGGCGTCTACCGTCACCGTCTCTCCCGTCCGCCGGACCCGGCAGCCCAGACAGGACAGGATGTCTAACGCCGTCTGGATGTCGGTCAGGGCCGGGCAGTTATGTACCACGCTCTCCCCCCGGACCAGCAGCGTCGCCGCCAGGATGGGCAGAGCGCTGTTTTTGGCCCCATGGACCCGTACCTCCCCCGCCAGGGGGCGGCCTCCCGTCACCGCGAAATACTCCATAGCTTCTCCCCCGTTCCCGGTGTTGGATGATGTTCAGCCCATCCTATGCGGGGCGGTGGGAAGTGTGCGCCGGAGCGGACGCGGCAGGAGGCAGAGGGACAGGTCCACGGGGCGAAGCGGGGTCATTCTCCCTTGGCCAGCTCCGCCAGGGTCTCGTAAATTTTCTCGGCTGCGTCGGGGATGCCCATGTCGGCCATGGCCTTGGCCATGCGCTCCCGGCGGGGGGCATCGGCCAGCAGCTCTTTCGTCGTCTTGTAAAGCAGCGCCCCGCTGCACACCGGCTCCAGCAGGACCACCGCGCCGCCCGCCTGGGCCAGCACATTGGCGTTTTTCTCCTGGTGGTTGTTGGTGACATAGGGCGAGGGCACGATCACGGCAGGCTTGCCGATGGCGGTCAGCTCCGACAGGGTGGAGGCCCCGCCCCGGCAGAGGACCAGGTCGGCCGCCTGCATCACCGTGGGCATGTCGTAGATATACTCCCGGATCTCCAGGTCCTTGGGCAAGTTCTCCCCGTCCAGCGCCTTGGTCATCGTAGCAAAATCCCGGCCTGCGCCGTGGATGTGGTGGAAGGGAGCGCCGTCGGCGGCAGCCAGGCGGAGATACTCCGTCATGTGCTGGTTCATCCCCTCGGCCCCCAGGCTGCCCCAATAGGACAGCACCAGCGGCCGGTCGTCCGTGATGCCCAGGGCCGCACGGGCCTGCTGGCGGTCCAGCTTGAAGAAGTCGCCCCGGACCGGGGTGCCCGTCACCACCACCCGCTCCGGGTGCTGGTAGTGGGCGCGGGAGGCCTCATAGCCCACCATCACCCGGTCGGCCACCTTGGCCAGCCGTTTCGTGGTGAGACCCGGCACAGCGTTGGAGTCATGCACCGCCGTGGGGATGCCGCGCTTGGCGGCCTCGTGGACCACGGGATAGGAGGCGTAGCCGCCGGTCCCCACCACGAGGTCGGGCTGAAAGTCATCTAAAATGCGGTTCGCCTCTTTCCGGGAGACGGAGAGGTTGCGGACCGTGGTCAGGTTGTGCTTGATGGAAGCGGGGCTGACGCTGCGCCAGAAGGAGCTGATGGTCACGGTCTCCAGGGCAAAGCCCTCCTTGGGGACCAGCCGCTCCTCCATGCCGCCCTTGGCCCCGACGAACAGGACCTCCGCGCCGCTGCGCTCCTGGAACAGCCGGGCCAGGGCCACGGCCGGGTTGATGTGCCCTGCGGTGCCGCCGCAGGTAAACAAGATCTTCATGTTGTCTCCATCCTTTCCGCCCGCGCTACGACGCAGGGTTTTGTCGGCTGATGCTTAGGATCAGCCCCATTTCCGCCAGCTGGATGATGAGGGCCGAGCCGCCGTAGCTGAAGAACGGCAGCGAGATGCCCGTCACCGGGAAGAGGTTCGTCACCACGGCCACGTTGGCGAACACCTGGAAGGCAAAGAGCGTCGTGATGCCCACGATGACCAGGGAGCCGAAGCGGTCTCTGGCGTTCAGCGCCAGCCAGTAGCCCCGGATGATGAGCAGGGCAAACAGCAGCAGCACCAGGCACGCGCCCACCAGACCCAGCTCCTCACAGACCACGGCGAAGATAAAGTCGTTTTGCGGTTCGGGCAGGTAGAGGAATTTCTGCCGCCCGTTGCCCAGGCCCAGCCCGAACACGCCGCCGGAGCCAATGGCCATCAGGGACTGCACGGCCTGCAAGCCCTTGTCCTGTGCATCGAGCCAAGGGTCTTTCCAGTTCGCGATCCGCGTGGTCATGTAGTCGGTTCCCTTGACAATGGCGATCAGCGCCGCGCCGACGCCCGCGCCACCCACGATGAACCACCACACGGAGATGCCGCCCGCAAACAGCACGGCGGCGGCGATGACCACCATCTGGATGGTGGCCGACATGTGGCGCTGGATGGCCAGGATGCCCACCATGATGCCGATGACAAAGGCATAGGGGATCAGCTCAAAGAAGCCGATGCGCTCTAAGAAGTTGCCGAAGCGCCCCAGAGCGTGGTTGCGCCGGAAGCTCAGGGGGGTGCGGTGGTCCCGCTGGGACAGGCGGCTGGAAAAATACAGGATCAGGCCGAATTTGCCCAGCTCGGACGGCTGCCACTGGATGGGGTACCTCAGCCACCGGGTGGCACCGTTGGCCTTGACACCCAAGCCGGGAATTTTGACCGCCAGCATACACAGGCAGGCCAGGACCAGCACCAGCACAGCCAACCCACGCAGGCCCTGGTAGTTGACCTTGGAGACGAGATACATCACCACAAGGCCCAGCACGGCGAAGAGTGCCTGCCGCTTGAAGTAGTAGAAGGCGTCGCCTTTGGTGACATCCTTGATGTCATAATAGGCCGTGGGGTAGGAGGCCGAGAGCAGCATGACGAGGCCCACCACCACCAACAAAACCGTCAGCAGCAGAAAGGGCGTGTCCACCTGCCCGCGGACCTGATGGGTCGTCCTGGGCTTGGGCTGCGCCGCCGCCCTGGCCCGGTCCTTGACTTTGGTAAACAAGTTTGGCACGAAGAGTTCCCTCCCGTCAGGCCCTCAGAAAGCTCACAGAGCGGGGAAGCGCCCCATGACCCCGAAGAAGGCCAGGATGCAGAACACCAGCGAGATGCTGGCGAAGACGAATACCACCTTTTTCTCGTTCCAGCCCCCCATCTCCAGGTGGTGGTGGAGGGGGGCCATGCGGAAGATGCGCTTGCCATGGGTGGCCTTGAAGTAGGTCACCTGGATGATGTCGGAGAGCGTCTCGATGATGTAGATGATGCCCACCAGGATGAGGATCAGGGGCAGGTCCAGGGCAAAGGCCATGCCGCACACCGCGCCGCCCAGGAAGAGGGAGCCGGTGTCGCCCATGAACACTTTTGCCGGATAGTGGTTATACAGCAAAAAGCCCACAAGGCCCCCGAACAGGGCCGCGGCAAACACGGCCATGCCCGCCGTCCCCGACTGCTGCCACTTCACCCAGGCCCAGCCAAAGGCGGCGGCAAAGAAGGCGCACACCGGCAGGGTCACGGAGCTGGACAGGCCGTCCAGGCCGTCGGTGATGTTCACGGCGTTCACGGTGCCGGTGATGACCAGCACGGCGAAGATGAGGTAGACCACCCAGGGCAGGTGCAGCTCCACCCCAAAGAAGGGCACATAGAGGTTGGGGGACAGGATGCCGCACTTGCGCAGCAGGACGATGAACAGGATGGCCGCCGCCAGCTGGAGCAGGAACTTCTGCCCGGCGGTCAGGCCCGTGTTCTCTTTCTTTTTGATCTTGGCGTAGTCGTCCAAAAAGCCGATGGCCCCAAAGACCAGGGCAAAGACCAGGACGATCACGCTCGTCCAATCCCCGGATAGAATGGCCGGGCCATTGACCACCAGCACCACGATGATGGTCGCCAAAATAAACATCAGGCCGCCCATGGTGGGGGTCCCCTGCTTGGACATGTGCCAGGTGGGGCCGTCCTCCTTGATGGATTGGCCGGCCTTCCACCGGCGCAGGGCGGGCACCAGGAACTTGCCGATCACCGCGCTGATGACAAACGCCACCACCGCCGCGACCAGGATTTTCAGCAGAATGGGATCCATTCTCTTACACCTCCGCGTTTTTCTACTTCGTTTCTCTGTTCTCTGTTGGGAAAAACGGCGCAGGCCGGGGCCATGGTCACGGCCCCGGACACGCCAAATCTGTATTATACCTTACTTTTTTGAAAAAAGGAAGCGATTTCTTCTCTTTCGTCCAGGGGCAGGCGGTTTTTTCCGATCTCCTGGTAGGTCTCGTGGCCTTTCCCGGCCAATAAGATCACGTCCCCCGCCCGACCCAGGGAGAGGGCCAGGGCAATGGCCGCCCGCCGGTCCGGCTCCCGGTGGTAGTCGGCAAAGCCTCTGGGAAAGCCCGCCGCCACCTGGTCTAAGATCGCTTCCGGGTCCTCCGTCCGGGGGTTGTCGGAGGTGAGGATCACCAGGTCGGAGAGGCTCGCCGCGATCTCCCCCATCACCGGCCGCTTCGTCTTGTCCCGGTCCCCGCCGCAGCCGAAGAGGCAGATCAGCCGCCCCTGGGTCACCCGGCGGGCGTCGGCCAGGACCTGCTCCAAGGCGTCCGGCGTGTGGGCATAGTCGATGACCACGGTGTAGGGCGCCGGGACGGGCACGACCTCCAGCCGCCCCTTCACCGGCGGGACCTTTTCCAGGGCCTGGATGGCCTTCGCCAGGGGGATGCCCAGGTCATAGCAGCAGGCCAGCGCCCCCAGGGCGTTGTAAACGGTGAACCGGCCTGGGATCGGCACCGTCACCGGCAAGGTCTCCTGGGGGGTATCCACCAGGAAGCGCACCCGGTCCGGTTCCAGCCTGATCCCTCTGGCCCGAATTTCTGCCCGCCGCTGGTTGACGCCAAAGGTCACCACCCGGCAGTCCGCGCCCCGGATCAGCAGCCGCCCGGAGTTGTCGTCCAGGTTGAAGCAGCCGCTGTCACACTGGCGGAAGAGCAGGCTCTTGGCCTGGCGGTAGGCCGTCATGTTCCCGTGGAAATCCAGATGGTCTCGCGTCAGGTTCGTGAAGATGCCCGTGCGGAACCGCAACCCCGCCGTCCGCCCCTGGGCCAGGGCGTGGGAGGAGACCTCCATCACCACATGGCTGCACCCGGCCCCCTCCATCTTGGCCAGGAGGGCTTGCAGGGTGTAGGCGTCCGGCGTGGTCCGCCGGGCGGGTAAAACTTCATGGCCCACGAGATTCTGGTTCGTCCCGATGAGGCCGACCTTGGCCCCCAGGGTCTGCTCCAGGATCGTTTTCAGTAGGTACGTCGTGGTCGTCTTCCCGTTGGTGCCGGTGACGCCGATCAGGGTCATGCGCCGGCCGGGGTCCCCGAACCAGTGGGCGGCCATTTGGCCGAACACAGCGCGGGGGTCGTCTGTCACGAGCCAGGGGCCGTCCTGGCCCGCCGGCGGGGTCTGGCAGAGGACGGCAGAGGCTCCCTTGTCCAGGGCCTCCCGGATGAAGCGGTTCCCGTCCGTCCGGCTGCCTCGAAAGGCCGCGAAGAGGGCCCCCGGCGTCACCGTGCGGCTGTCGCAGGTCAGGCCGGTGATCTCCCGGTCAGAAATGGCGGCTTGGTCTTCCAGGGCCGTGCCCCGGAGCAGTTTGGTCAGCAGCAAAGGATCACACCTCCATGCAGGCGGGCCGGCGGCCCGCCTCCGCAAAGGGAGCGCAGGCCCGCAGGCCGATGGCTGGATGGTCCTTTCTACGTCCTTGGGTCCTGAGATGCGTCCGCGAAAACGCTCAGTTCCCGGTCTGGGTTTTGGTTTGGTCTTTCTGTTCCGGGTCCTCGGCCCAGTCGCCGTTGGCGGAGCTCAGGCCGTTGTCCGGCTCGGTGTTCTCGGCGAACTTCACCTCCACCGTTGCGCCCAGCTCCACCGGCGTTCCGGGCAGAACGAGCTGCTCAAAGACCGTGCCGCTGGTGCCGCTGCCGGTGGCGTTCAGATACAGGCCCACATCCTCCAGGGCCTTCTTGGCTTCCTCATAGGTCATGCCGGACAGATCGGGCATCGCCACCGTCTCCTTCGGCTTCTCCTCGCCCAGATAGAGGACGGTGGAGCTGCCCTTGGGCACAGTGCTGCCCGCCGTGGGCATCTGGTCGGTGACGACGGAGCCTTCGCCGCTGGTGCGGACGTTCAGGCCCAGGGCGTTCAGGGCCGCGCGGGCCTCGTCCGGGGTCTGGCCGACCACGTTGGGGATGGTCACGCCGTTTTCGTTCACGGTATTGCCGGACTTCTGGTAGCCCAGGTAGTCCAGGATGTTGGCGATGAGCTCGCCGGCCATGGGGGCGGCCATGTTACCGCCGCTGATGTAGGTGCCGTCCTTGGTGGTGTTCTGGCCGGGGGCGGAGGGCTGGGGCCAGTCGTAGCCCAGCAGCACGATGACCTCCGGGTCGTCGGCCGGGGCAAAGCCCAGGAAGGAGACGATGATGTGGTCCGCGCTGTCCAGGGTCTGGGAGGAACCCGTCTTGCCGCCGATGCGGTAGCCCGCCACCTTGGCGTTCTTACCGGTGCCGCCCACGTCGTTGACGACGCTCTCCATGTAGGAGCGGACCATGTCCGAGGTCTCCTGGCTGATGACCTGGCGGATCTCCTTCGGCTCGTGGTAGCTGACCACGTTGCCGTCGTCGTCCGTCACGGACTGGACAACGTAAGGCTCCATGAGGTGCCCGCCGTTGATGACGGCGGACAGGGCGCGGATGAGCTGGATGGGGGTGGTGGTAAAACGCTGGCCGAAGGAGGCGGTGGCAAGCTCGGTCTCGCCGAACTTATCCGCCGTCCAGAACACGCTCTTCTGCTCGCCGGGCAGCTCGATGCCGGTGGTGCTGGTAAAGCCGAAGTTTTCCCAGTATTCCCGGAACTTATCTTCCCCCAGGGACTGGCCGATCTTAATGAGGGCCGGGTTGCAGGAGTTCATCACGGCCCGGCGCAGGGTCTGGGTGCCGTGGCCGCTTCGGGCGGAGCAGCGGATGTCCCAGTCGCCGATGTGGACCTTACCGGTACAGACGAAGGTGCTGTTGTCGGTGATGGTCCCCTCCTCCAGGCCCGCCGCCACCACGATGGGCTTGAAGGTCGAGCCTGGCTCATAGGTGGTGTTCAGGGTCTTGTTGTTCCACTGCTTGAGCTGGGCGGCGTTGAGGGCCGCCTCATACTCCTCTTCCGTGGACGTGTTTTTGATCTTGTTCAGGGTGCTTTGCAGGACCGAGTCCTGAATGGCGCTGGGGTCGTTCAGGTCGTAGTCCGGGGAGCTGGCCATGCCCAGCACGGCCCCGGTGTCCGGGTCCATGACCAGGCAGAAGCCGCCGTTGATGACGTCGAACTTGGCGATGCCCTCCTCCAGGGTCTTCTCCGCATACATCTGGATGGTGGAGTCGATGGTGGTGTGGACGTTGTAGCCGTTGATCGAGTCGATGTAGCTGGAATAGGACGAGGGCATCTCCTTGCCGGAGGCGTTCTTATTCGTGATGATCTTGCCGTTGGTACCGGCCAGGTCCAGGTTGTACAGGGACTCCAGGCCGTAAGCGCCGGTGTTGGAGCTGTTAACAAAGCCAATGACCTGAGAGGCCATGGTGGAGTAGGGGTAGTAGCGCTTGGAGTCGTCGGTCAAATAGACGGCCCGTTCCAGCTTGTTCTCCTCGATGAAGGCCCGCACCTGGTCGGAGACATCCTCCTCCACTTTTTTGGCCAGGACTTCATAGGCCGACTTGGTCTTTTGCAGCCGGGTCATGATCTCCGTGCGGTCGATGCCCAGGATGCTGGAGAGGTTGTCGGCGATGAGGTCATAGGTGCTTTGCAGCTTGCTCTCCTTCTCCGCCTCGATGGCAGTCTTGGAGCGGGGGTTGCCGAACTCATCCTTGGTCTTTACCTCACTCTCGATGTTGTCCACCAGGTCCCTGGGGGACAGGATCACGTTCTGCACGGCGGCGCTGATGGCCAGAATGTCGCCGTTGGCGTCGTAGATGGTGCCCCGGTGGGCCGTGGAGGTCACCTCCCTGGTCTGCTGGGTGATGGCCTTGTTTTCCAGCCAGTCGTGCTGGGTCACCTGGAGCTGCCAGAGCTTGCAAAAAAGGATCACAAAGGTCAGCACCCCGAAGATACCGGCCAGGATCACGATCCGCCGCATCCCGGTGCCGTTGATCTTGCTCCAGGGATTGGGTCTCTTTCGTCGGTTCGCCATGGTTCGCGTTCCACCTGCTTTCTTGGTTTGGTCGATGGGAATGGGTCATTGGTAATATGAGGGCGCAAGAAATTCTCTCACGCCCTCACGCTTTCTTTCCATGATCTTATGTATGCTGTCCTTAGAAATATTCCCGCACCGCCGTGCTGAATTCTTTCGCCATGGACAGCAGCTTCTGGGGCAGATCCCAGGCCTGGTGATACTCCACCGCGTCCGGCTCGGAAAGCTCCAGGGTGTAGATCTGCCAGCTCTGGGCCTTCATCATCTCGCCGCTGGCGAGCAGCTGCCGCTCGATGTCCTGCAGGTCATAGGACAGCTCATACTGGGCCTTGAGCTGGGTCTCCTGGTCCTGCAAGTCGCTCAGGGTGCTGCGCAGCTCCACCATCTGGTCGTTGACCATGACGAGCTGGGCGTTGCTGATGAGCGTGCCGATGATGACCGCCGCAATGACGGCGATGGCCAAAAAGGCCCCTCGGATGGACCACCCGCCCAGGAAGCTCATCAGGAGGTTCTCTCCCTTGCGCTCCTCTGCCGGGGCAGCCGGGGGCTTCTGGGCCGCCGGGGCGGCCTTGGTCCGTTTCTCCTCCGGCTCCTGCTTTGGCATCCGCCGGAAGAAATTTCTCCGGGGCTCGTCCCCGCTGAGCTTCAGGGCGCCGGTGCCGTTGTAGGCCGCGCCCTGGGGATGTTTCGCTGTTGTCACGATCTGCTCCACCTCGATAGTTTGGTTTTCTCGTTGGGATTGCGTGGCATAGGTCTCCCATTGTCGTTATTCCGGCAGCTTTTCTGCCACCCGGAGCTTGGCGCTCCTGGCCCGCGGGTTCTCCTCCAGCTCTTGGGCGCTGGGCAGGATGGGCTTGCGGGGCACCAGCTTCACCAGCGGCTTCTTGCCGCACACGCACACGGGGAACGACGGCGGGCAGTCGCAGCCCTTGGCCGCTGCCGCCAGCTCGCTCTTCACGATGCGGTCCTCCAAGGAATGGAAGGAAATGACGGCCAGCCGCCCCCCTGCGTTCAGCCGGGGAATGGCCCCTTGCAGCATCCGGGAGATGGCCGTCAGCTCATCGTTCACGGCGATGCGGATGCCCTGAAAGCTCCGCTTGGCCGGGTGCTGCTTTTCCCGCAGGGCCGCGGCGGGCATTGCCCCCCGAATGACCTCCACGAGCTGCCCCGTGGTCTCGATGGGGGCTTTTTCCCTGGCCCGCTCGATGGCGGCGGCGATGGGCCCGGCGTATTTCTCCTCGCCGTACTGGGATAAGATGCGCCGCAGCTCGGTCCGGGGCCATTGGTTGACCACCGTCCAGGCCGTCAGGGCGTCGTCTCGGTCCATCCGCATGTCCAGGGGAGCGTCGTGCATGTAGGAAAAGCCCCTCTCCGGGTCGTCTAACTGGGGGGAGGAGACGCCCAGGTCAAAGAGCATCCCATCCGCTTTCTCGATGCCGGCATCGTCCAGCAACTGGGCCAGGTCCCCGAAGTTGCCGTGCAGAAAGGTGATCTGCCCGGCCCAGGGGGCCAGGCGGGCCTTGCCCGCTTCGATGGCCTGGCTGTCCCGGTCGATGCAGATGAGACGCCCGCCCTGGGTCAGGCGCTTCACGATCTCCTCGGAGTGGCCCCCCCGGCCCAGGGTGCCGTCTATATACAGCCCGTCGGGCCGGATCGCCAGGCCCTGGATGCATTCCTCCAGCAGCACCGGGCGGTGGGTATAGGTTCCGCTCATTGGTGTCCCCTTCTCTGTTGGTTCGTTGTGTATCATAAGATCGGAAAGAAAACCCTCCGATCCTCTCTCTTTTTTCCAGCCTTTGCCACCGAATTGGTGCCATTGGCTTTTTTATTATAGTGACCTTCCCTGTAAAAAGCAACTCTTTTTTGGCTGAAGACGGTTTTTCTTTCCCATTTGGGTTTATTTTTCGCTGGGACTTGCATCCACCGCCATTTTCTGGTATATTTAATACAAATAGTATCACTGTACATTTCGTATAGGCTCCGTGAGCCTGAAAGGAGACTTGCCCATGAATCTGTTCCTGCTCCTATCCGCCATTGTCATTCTGGCCTGCGTGCTGTGCAACCGGCTTTCCAACAAGCTGGGGGTGCCGACGCTGCTGGCCTTTATCCTGCTGGGGATGTTCTTCGGCTGCGACGGCGTCGTGAAGATCCCTTTTGAGAACTATACTCTGGCCCAGAATATCTGTTCCGTGGCCCTGATCTTTATCATGTTCTACGGCGGCTTTGGCACCAATTGGGCCCAAGCCCGGCCAGTGGCGGTGAAGGCCACGGTCCTATCCTCCCTCGGTACCCTGGGCACTGCGGGGCTTGTGGGGCTGTTCTGCTGGAAGGTGCTGGGGCTGGAGATGCTCCTGGGGTTCCTGCTTGGCGCCGTCATTGCCTCCACCGACGCCGCCTCCGTCTTTTCCATCCTCCGCTCCAAACACCTGGACCTGAAAGAGGGCACCGCCTCCCTCCTGGAAGTGGAGAGCGGCAGCAACGACCCCTTTTCCTACATGCTCACCGTGATCCTTCTCTCGCTGATGAGCGGTTCCATCTCCGTCCCGGCCTTTGTCTATCAGGTCTTCGCGCAGTTGGTCTATGGCGGTGCCTTGGGTGTCCTCATCGCCTTGGCCGCCCGGAAATTTTTACAGTGCTTCCGCTTTTCCACGGATGGCTTTGACGCGGTTTTTCTGGTTGCCGTGGCTCTGCTGTCCTATGTCCTCCCCACTCTGTTGGGGGGCAACGGGTACCTGAGTGTCTACCTCACCGGCATTCTTCTGGGCAACAGCCCGCTGCGAAACAAGCAGGGTCTGGTGAGCTTTTTTGACGGGGTCACGGGGCTGATGCAAATGGTTCTTTTCTTCCTGTTGGGTCTGCTCGCGTTCCCTTCTCAGCTGCCTTCCATCGCCCCGACGGCTCTGGCCGTGGCCCTGTTTCTCACCTTTGTCGCCCGTCCGGTGGTGGTCTTCCTGCTGATGGCTCCCTTTCGCAGCTCTCTGGGCCAGATCCTTCTGGTCGCCTGGTCCGGGATGCGAGGTGCTGCCTCCATCGTCTTCTCCATTCTGGTCATCACAGACCCTGCAGAGGTTAGTCTGGACCTGTATCACATCGTCTTCTTCATCGTTCTCTTTTCCATTTTGCTCCAGGGAAGCCTGATCCCCGTGGTGGCCAAGAAGCTGAAGATGACAGACAGCAGCGCCAACGTCATGAAGACCTTCACAGATTACACGGATGAAATCCCCGTTCAGTTCCTCCGCTCTACCCTCACCCCCGGCCACCCTTGGGTAGGAAAGGCCCTGCGAGAGCTCACCCTTCCCCCGGACAGCCTGGTGGTCCTGCTGCTGCGCCAGGGGGAGAAGCTCGTTCCCAACGGCAGCACCGTCCTGGCAGGCGGGGACGTACTCATCCTCAGCGGTCAGGACGGCGGCAGGATCCCCGGGGTCCATCTTTACGAAAAGACCCTGAGCCACGGTACGGATTGGTCCGGCCGCCCTCTGGCCGCCCTGGACACCGGCCCCCGCCTGGTGATCCTGATCCGGCGCGGCGAAGAGGTCATCATTCCCCGGGGGGACACCGTTCTCCAGGCTGGCGATGTTCTGGTGATCAACGACCCAGAGGATATCGCACCGGATCGACTCTCTCCCGCGTAGGCACTCCTCTCCACAGCGCTCAAAAAAAGCGGCCCGGATGGGCCGCTTTTTGTCGTGTTGTGTGCTCGCTTATTCGTCCTCGTCGGCCTCGGCGTCGTACATGGCGCGTTTGGGGGCCTGCTGGGGGCGGCTGCTGGAGGACGAAGCCGTGTGCTTGGTGCCGGTCAGGGCGCTCAGGGCCGAGCGGAACTGAGCGCGGGAGTGCTTGACCTCGTCATAGGCGTCGGCCACGGCCTCCTCCATGCGGCGCAGGGTCTCCTCGCAGTATTCGCTGGCAGCTTCCTTCAGCTGCTGGCACTGCACCTCGGCCTCGGCGATCATGTCGGCGGCCTTCTGCTCGGCGCCGCGGGTGATGGCGTCCTTGTTCAGCAGCTCCTTGGCGTAGTCCTCCGCCTCCTGGCGCAGGCGGTCGGCCTTCTGCTTAGCGTCGGCCATGTAGTCGTTGCGCTGGGCCACGATGTCCTTGGCCCGCTTGATCTCCACGGGCATCTCTGCCTTCACGTCGTCGATCATGTCCAGCACGCGGTCGCGGTCGACCACGCACCGGTCGTTGCTCAGAGGGGCGTTTTTGGCCTCCTCGATCTCGGTATATAATAGATCCAGTAATTCTTCAATGCTGCCTGCTGCCATCGCAATCATCGCTCCTTAGTTCCAGTTTATTTTTCACGTCCTCAATGATCTCCCTGGGGAGGAACTCGTCCAGGTTCGCGTGGTACCGGGCCAGTTCCTTCACCACCGTGGAGCTGAGGTAGGTGTACTTTTCGTCCGAGGGAAAAAACACAGTGTCCAGCTCTGGGTTGACCTTGCTGTTGATCATCGCCATCTGGACCTCCTGCTCGAAGTCCGAGACCACCCGCAGGCCCTTGACCAGGACTCTAGATCCTTTTGCCTTGGCATATTCCGCCACCAGGTCGTAGCTCACATCAAACTCCACGTTCTCCACGTCCATGCTTTTGCGCATGAGGGCAATGCGTTCCTCCGGGGTGAATAGTCCGCCGTTCTTCTTCGAGTTGACCATCACGCAGACGATGACCTTGTCAAAGGCCTGTGCGGCCCGCTTGATGATGTTGATGTGACCCAGGGTGATGGGGTCAAAGCTGCCGGGATAGATTGCGGTCTTCATAACGTTCTGTCCTTTCGATACGCGCTTTGGGCGGAGGAAACGTCACTCCGTCTCGCGCCGGTACAGGGCAGTTCGGATCTTCCCGTACCGATAGTCTTTTTGCAGCCGATAGGGGGCCTTTACCGCCGGCCAATCCGCACTCGACCCATTTTCGCAGACTATTATACCATTTTCGGACACGATGTCAATCTCTGTGATGATTTCCATCGCTTTTTCTAACATCCCGGTGCCGTAAGGGGGGTCCAGGAAGATCAGGTCGAACTTCTCCTTGCAGCGGGTGAGGAAGGCCAGGTAGTCCCCCTGGAGCACCGCAGCATCCTCGGCAAAGCCCGTGCGCTTGAGATTCTCCCGCATGACCCCCACAGCTTCCTTCCGCAGGTCCAAAAACGTGCAGTGGGCCGCGCCGCGGGAGAGGGCCTCAATGCCCATCTGCCCGGTGCCGCCGAACAGGTCCAGGACCCGGCGGCCCTCGATCTCAAACTGGATGCTGGAAAAGATGCCCTCCTTCACCCGGTCGGTGGTGGGGCGGGTGTCCATTCCCTCCGGCTCTAACAGCCGACGGCCGCGGGCCGTGCCTGTGATGACGCGCATTGGTCAGTCCTCCTCGTTGGTTTTTTCCGGCGCGGCGTGAAAATGCTGCCAGACCGCCCGGGCCGCGGCGCTGGGCACGACCTCCATCAGGGCGGGCAGGCTGGCGGCCCGAATGGCCTTCACGCTGCCGAACGATTTGAGTAGTTGTTTTCTGCGGGCCGGCCCGATGCCCGGAATTTTTTCCAGGGCGGAACCCAGGCCCGTTTTCGTGTGACGTTTGTGATGGTACCCCACGGCGGAGCGGTGGGTCTCCTCCTGGATCTGCCCGATGAAGGCAAACAGGGCCGGGGCCCCTTGGATGCCGATCTCCCGCCCCTCCGGCGTGACCAGGGCGCGGGTCCGGTGCCGGTCGTCCTTCACCATACCGAAGGTCGGAATGTCCAGGCCGTACTGCTCCATCGCCCGCCGGGCCACGGCCGCGTGGGTCTGGCCGCCGTCGATGAGCAGCAGGTCCGGGTGGCGGGCAAAGCGCTCGTCCCCGTCGATCTCCCGCTTGAACCGGCGGGAGATGACCTGGTCCATGGACGCATAATCATCCGGCCCGTCCAGATCCCGCAGGAGGAAATAGCGGTAGGCGCTCTTCTTCGGCTTGCCGTCCGCAAAGACGGTCATGGCCGCGACAATATCCGAAGCGCCCGTGTTGGAAATGTCATAGGCTTCGATCCGACCCGGCGGCTCCGGCAGGCCCAGCTTTTCTGCCAGCAGGCGCAGCACGCTTGCCGTGCGCTCGGCTCTGGTCGTCATGCGTTCGCACTCCGTCCGGGCGTTCTCCTGGGCCATGCGAATGAGGTCGGCCTTGGCCCCCCGCTGGGGCGTGACCAGCTCCACTTTTCGCCCGGCCTGGTGGGAGAGCAGGCGGCTGATGTGCGGCGCTTCCTCCAGGTTCTCCGGCAGCAAAATTTGCTTGGGCAGCAGGCCCCTGGCCCCGTAAAACTGGGTCAGGAACGCCGACAAAATTTCCTCCGCCGGCTCTCCCCCGGTGGGGAAGACCTCCAGGTCCCGCCCGGCCAGCTCGCCCCCCTGGAAATGGAGGACGGCCACGCCGCTGCGGACCTGTCCGGTGTACAAGCCCAAGACGTCGGTGTCCGCCAGAAAACCCGCCACGACCTTCTGCCGCTTGCCCAGCAGCGTAATGGCTTTCAGCCGATCCCGCAGGGCGGCGGCCCGCTCGAACTCCAGGGCCTCGGCGGCTTCCTCCATCTGCTCCCGCAGGTCCTTCTCCACCTGGCCGAACTTGCCCTCCAAAAGGCGGATGGCCTGGGCCATGGCCTCCTGGTGCTGGCTGCGCGGCATCTCCTTGCGGCAGTAGCCGTCACAAAGGCCCATGTGGAAGTTGAGGCAGGGCCGCTCCTTCCCCTGGTCCCGTGGGAATTTCTTCCCGCAGGTGGGCAGCTTCAAGGCCCCGCGGATGGCGTCTAAGATCGCCTGGGTGTCGTGCCGCCCGCCGAATGGCCCAAAGTATTTTGCCCCGTCATCGGCCAGTTTCCCCTGGATGGAAAAGCGGGGATACAGCTCTTTCACGGAAAGACGGATGTAGGGGTAGCCCTTGTCATCTTTCAGCAAGATATTATAGTGGGGCTTATGGCGCTTGATGAGGGAGTTTTCCAGCACCAGGGCCTCGAACTCCGACCCGGCCACGATGGTGTCGAAGTGGTCGATCTGGGCGACCATGGCGCGGGTCTTTTCGTTGTGGTTTGAGGGGTCGTGGAAATACTGGCTCACCCGGTTTTTCAGGGCCTTGGCCTTGCCCACGTAGATGACGGTCCCCGCCTGGTCCATCATCAAATAGACGCCGGGCTTCAAGGGGAGGCTCAGGGCCTTTTCTTTCAGTTCCTCAAAGGTCGTGCTTCCCACCTCCGTCTGCTTTGGGAGTGAAAAAAGCGCCGCGAATTGCGGCGCTTCTCTCCACGAGCTTCGCCGGGGCGAAACCCTTCCGTTCTAAACTCAGTCTGCGAAATCGGAGCTGATGAGTTCCACCAGGGCGTCGACAGCGTCCTTTTCGTCGGTGCCGTCAGCGATCAGGTCGATGGTGCTGCCCTTGATGATGCCAAGGGAGAGCACGCCCAGCAGGCTCTTTGCGTTGACCCGCTGCTCGTCCTTTTCCACCCAAATGGTGCTCTTGAATTCGTTTGCCTTCTGAATGAAGAAGGTGGCAGGTCTTGCGTGAAGGCCGACCTGGTTGTTGACAGTTGCCTGCTTGATATACATAGAAGTCCCTCCCTGATTCTTTCCCAAAAATACTACTATAAGGATAGCAAATTTCCTGCTATCCGTCAATCCTATTTTTCACGTCATTCCACCGATTTTACGCCATTTTTTCGGCGCTTTCTCCCGAAATCTGTCTCTTTCCCACCGTCAGGACAACTCCACGATGGTCACGCCGTCCTCGCCCTCGCCGTACCGGCCCAGGCGGAAGGAGGCGACCCCCTTACAGCGCTTCAAATACGCATGGACGGCTTTCCGCACCGCGCCGGTGCCCTTGCCGTGGATGACGGTGACCTGGGTGAGGTTCGAGACCATGGCCCGGTCCAGGAACTGGGCCAGCGTCAGCTCGGCCTCGTCCGTGGTCATGCCCCGCAGGTCCACCTCGGCCTTGGCGCCCAGGGAGCGGAGCTTGTGCTCCGTGCGGCGGATGTACTGCTTGGCGGCCTTCTGGCTCTGGGTCTCCCCTTCCACCACGCGGACCTCGTCTTGCTTGGCCGTGATGCGCAGGATCCCGGCTTGCAGCTGCAGGACCCCGTCCTTGTTCACGGAGAGGACCGAGGCCTGGGTACCCGTTTTCAGGATGGTCACCGTGTCGCCCTTCTTGGCCGGACGGAGCATGGGCGGCACCGCCGCCTGGGGTCTGGCCCCCAGCTTGTCCTCGGCCTCGTTGAGCTTGTGGCGCAGCCCGGCCCGCTGGTCGTTGACCTTTTGCCAGTTCTGTTCCTTCTGGGCCTTCTTCCGCATGTCGCCCAACTCCTGGAAGACCTGGTCGGCGGTGCGGCGGGCGTCGTCCAGGATGGCGCGGGCCTGGGCCTTGGCGCTGGCCTCGGCCTTTTCCTTCTCTTTTTGCAGCTGGTCCCGGTAGGCCTGGGCCTTGGCGCTGGCCTCCTCCATCTCCCGGCGGAGCTGGGCGGCCTGGCGCTGTTCCTTCTCCATCTCCTGGCGCTGGTGGTCGAGCTTGGTCAGCACGTCCTCAAAGCGCACGTTCTCTGCGTCCACGCGGGCCGCAGCGTCCTGGATGATGGCCTCGGAGATGCCCAGCCGCCGCGCAATGGCAAAGGCGTTGGACTTGCCGGGGATACCCACCAGCAGGCGGTAGGTCGGGGCCAGCGTCTCCACGTCGAACTCGCAGGAGGCGTTCTCCACCCCCGGCGTCGTCATGGCGTAGACCTTTAACTCTGCGTAGTGCGTCGTCGCCGCGACCATGGCCCCCAGGCTCCGGGCGTGGTCGATGATGGCCGAGGCCAGGGCCGCGCCCTCCACGGGGTCCGTGCCGCCGCCCAGCTCGTCCAGCAGGATGAGCGTCTCGTCGTCCGTCTCCTCCAAAATGCCGACGATGTTGCTCATGTGGGAGGAGAAGGTCGAAAGGGACTGGGCAATGGACTGCTCATCGCCGATGTCCGCCAGCACCCGCTTGCAGACCTTGATGACGCTCCCATCCCCGGCGGGGATGTGCAGGCCGCACTGGGCCATGAGGGTCAGCAGGCCGATGGTCTTTAAGGTGACGGTCTTACCGCCGGTGTTGGGGCCGGTGATGACCAGGGTATCGAAGGTCTCCCCCAGGCTGAGGTCATTGGCCACCGCCGTCTTGGGGGGCAGCAGGGGGTGCCGCGCCCGGCGCAGATTCAGGCCCTTGTTGGAAAGGCCGGGGGCCATGGCGTGCATTTTGTTCGAGAGCTTGGCGCGGGCAAAGATCACGTCCAGTCGGATGAGCAGCTCATAGTCCAGGTTGATGTCCTCCCGGAAGGAAGCCGCCTCGGCGGAAAGCTCCGCCAAAATGCGGTCGATCTCCTTCTCCTCCTTGGCCTGCAGTTCCCGCAGCTCGTTGTTGGCCTTCACCACGCCCATCGGCTCGATGAAGAAGGTCGAGCCGGAGCCGGACAGGTCATGGACCAGGCCGGGGATCTCATTCTTAAACTCGGATTTCACGGGCACGACGTACCGCCCGGAGCGCTGGGTGATGATGCTCTCCTGCAAATACTTGGCCTGGGAGGAGGAGATGATGCGCTGCAAAATATCCCGGACCTTACTCTCCGTGGCCCGCATGTGGCGGCGGATGGACGCCAGCTCCGGGCTGGCGGAGTCGGCCAGCTCGCCGTCCCCGACGATGGAGCCGGTGATCTTATCCTCCAAAAAGCGGTTGGGCCGCAGGGAATGGAAGAGAACGTCGATGGGCGTTTTCTTCTCCGCGTCCCCCTCGCCGTACTCCTTGGCCGACCGGGCGGCGGCCAGGACCTTGGCGATGTCCAGCAGCTCCCTGGTGTTCAGGCTGCCGCCCATGTTGGCCCGCTGGAGGGACCCGGCCACCGGCCGCACCCCGGCAAAGGCGGGGCTGCCGCCCAGGACCATCTTCTCCACGGCGGCGGTGGTCTCGGCCAGCAGGGCCGTCACCTCCACCGGGTCCGTCTCCGGGCGGAGGCGGCGGGCCTTGTCCTTGCCCTCCTCCGTCACGGCCTGGTCTGCCAGCATGTCCAGCACACGAGGCAGCTCCAGGGTCTGCATGGATTTTTCAAATCGATCTGTCATGAAAAGGATTGCCTCCTCAGTTGTTTATAATAGTCCAGCGTCCGAAAGCCCCGCTCCTGCTGGGTCATGAGAAACGCCTCCGTCACCTGGTCCAGCTGCTTGCACGCTTCGGGGGTCAGGGAAAAGGAAAAGAGCTTCTTCGCCTCCCCCCCTACGATATACCGCGCCGCCGCCAGCGCCGCCGGGGAGAGGGGCATGGACACCCCGTCCCCCACCTGCGTCCGGCAGGCCGCGCAGTGCAGCACACCCTGGAGCAGGTGCAGTCTCGGCTCCGCCGGCTGGGGGTTGCCGCACACCACGCAGGTGTCCAGCAGCGGGGCCAGACCCGTCAGCGTCAAAAGGCGCAATTGAAACACGGCCTTGACCTGTTCCAGAGGCTTGTCCAGGGCATCCAGGGCGTACAGGCAGTTGAGCAGCAGAGAGAGGATGTCCGGGCAGACCTCTCCCTCCTGCACCGTTTTCTCCGTCACTTCCGCAAAATAGGACGCCAGGGCCAGCTTGTCGATGTCCTCCCCCAGCCGCCGGAATTGGGTCAGCGGGTCGCCCTCGGCCAGGGTGATGAACTCCCCCCGCTGGGTGATGGCCAGCTCGGAATACACCAAAAGCTGGCTGGAGGCCAGAAGGCGGCTGTTTTTCCGGCGGCAGCCACGGGCCTTGAGGGTGAGCTTTCCCTCCTCGCGGGTCAGGACGGTGAGGATCTTATCCGCTTCTTTATAGTTGATCTCCCGCAGGACGATGCCCTGCACAGTCCGGCGCATGGATCACGCTTCCTTTCCGTGGGGCCTCAGTCCCGCTCGTCAAAGCCGAAGCTGCGGATGAGGTTCAGGTTGTCCCGCCAGTTCTCCTTGACCTTGACCCAGGTCTCCAGATACACTTTGGTGCCCATGAAGCGCTCCACGTCCTCGCGGGCCATGGTGGAGATCTTTTTCAGCATAGACCCCTGCTTGCCGATGATGATGCCCTTGTGGGAGGCTTTCTCGCAGTAGATGGTCACGTGCAGGTCGATGATGCCGTTCTCCCGCTCGGAGAACTTGGTCACCTCTACCGCCGTGCCGTGGGGGACTTCCTTGTCCAGGCAGTACAGCAGCTTCTCCCGCACGATCTCGCCGCAGATCTGACGCTCCGGCTGGTCGGTCACGGCGTCTCTGGGGAAGAGCTGGGGGCCTTCCGGCAGGAAGGTGGCGGCCAGGTCCAGCAGCTCGTCCAGCCCCTCTTTCCGCCGGGCGGAGATGGGCAGGATGGCAGTGAAGTCATGGACCTTGCTGTAAGCCTCCATCACGGCCAGAAGCTGAGGCTTTTCCACCGTGTCGATCTTGTTGATGACCAGCACGGAGGGGACGTGCATCTTCTTGATCTGCTCGATGAGCTCTTTTTCCGGCCCGCCCACGTTGGGGATCGGCTCCACCAGCAGCAGCACGGCGTCCACGTCGGCCACACTGCGCCTGACCACATCGACCATGTAGTCCCCCAGGCGGTTGGCCGCCCGGTGCAGGCCGGGGGTGTCCAAAAAGACGAACTGACACTCGCCGCGGGTCAGCACGCCGCAGATGCGGTTTCGGGTGGTCTGGGGCTTGTTGCTCACGATGGCGACCTTCTCCCCCACCAGGGCGTTGGTCAGGGTGGATTTGCCCACGTTGGGGCGGCCGCAGAGGGTGATCATGCCGCAGCGCTTCACCTCCGGCTGGGCGGAGGCGGCAGGGGCCAGAGGGGCGTTCAGGCTCTCGTCAAAGTGGTCCCGCGTGACCCCGATGCCCTCCAGAATGGCCTCTTCTCTGGCCCGCATCTGCGCTTTCTGGGGGCCTTCGTCCAGGTGGTCATAGCCCAGCAGGTGCAGGACGGAGTGGACGGCCAGATAGGCCAGCTCCCGCTCGACGCTGTGGCCGAACTCCGCCGCCTGGGCCTTGGCCCGGTCCACGGAGATGACCATGTCGCCCAGGGGGCACAGCCCCGTCTCCGGGTCCTGCTCGTCCTCGCCGGTGCCGTCCGGGGGCGTGCCGGGGGTCAGCTCCAGCATGGGGAAGGACAGCACGTCCGTGGCCTGGTCGATGTTCCGCTGCTCCTGGTTGATCTCCCGGATGCCCTCGTCCGTGGTCAGCAGCACGTCCACAGAGCAGGGAATGGTCACGTTCTCCGCCGCCAGCGCGGCGGTGATGACGCGGGTCAGCAGGGGCTTGTAGGGGTTGGCCCCGGCAAGCTCCCAGTCAATATAAATATCATGCTTCAACTCTGTATTCATCAGCGTTTCGCCTTTCTTTTGTTTTCGTCGTCTTCGTATGCCTTGATGATGCGCTGGACGATGACGTGGCGGACCACGTCGCTGCCGGTCAGCCGGCAGATGGCGATGTCCTCCACGTCCCGCAGAATGCGCATGGCTTCTTTTAAGCCGGAGACCTTCTCTCCGGGCAGGTCGATCTGGGTCACGTCGCCAGTGATCACGATCCTGGAGCCGAAGCCCAGGCGGGTCAGGAACATCTTCATCTGCTCCCGCGAGGTGTTCTGCGCCTCGTCCAGGATGATGAAGGAGTCGTCCAGCGTCCGGCCGCGCATGTAGGCCAGGGGCGCGACCTCGATGTTCCCCCGCTCCACGTACTTGGCATAGCTCTCCGGGCCGAGCATCTCGAACAGGGCGTCATACAGGGGCCGTAAGTAGGGGTCGACCTTGCTCTGCAAGTCGCCGGGCAGAAAGCCCAGCCGCTCCCCGGCTTCCACCGCCGGGCGGGTCAGGATGATGCGGTTGACCTCCTTGGCCCGGAAGGCCGCCACGGCGGCGGCCACGGCCAGATAGGTCTTGCCGGTGCCCGCCGGGCCGACGCCCAGGGTGATGGTGTGCTTGCGGATGGCGTCCACATACTTCTTCTGCCCCATGGTCTTGGCCTTGATGGGCTTTCCCTTGGCGGTGACGCAGAGCACGTCGGCGGCCAGGGTCTGAATTTTGTCCTCGTTGCCCGACTTCACCAGCTGGATGAGGTAGCGGACGTTCTGCTCGTGGATGGCCTCGCCCCTGGCAGAGAGGCTCAGCAGGCCACGGATGACTTTCGCGGCCTGGTCCACCGGCTCCTCTTCGCCGCTGATCTTCACCTGGCCGTCCCGGCCCACCACCCGCACGCCCAACTCCTGCTCGATGAGGCGGATGTTCTCATCGAAGGAACCAAAAATGTCGATGGCGTCCTCCATCCGTTCAATGCTGACTGTCTGTTCGATCATGGACCTTACTCCTTCGCGGGTTTCTCTTCGGTGGGGGGAGGCTCTGGCGCGGCCTGGATCTGCGCGATCTCGTCGGCCGTCATGGGGACCTCTTTGGCGATGTCCTCAAAGCAGTGGGCCGTGAGCGTGACAAAGAGACGGTCTCCCTCTTGGGTCGTCTCGCAGCGGGTCGTCAGGATCTCCCCCTGTCCCAGTGCCTCCTCCAGCGCCTTCCGCAGCTGGGCCTGCAGCAGGGCCTCGGCAGCGGCGGCGTCCAGGGGCTGCTCCACCGGGTCATAGGCGCGGAAGGTCTCCGCTTCCCACACGATGGGCAGGCAGTCCCCCAGGGGAGGCGTCCAGGACTTCAGTTTAGTAATTGTATCATAGTTGGCATAAGAAATTCCACTGTTTCTAAAAAATTTCACCCGTTTCCCCAGGATAGAGAGGGCGTAGCGCGTCGTCTCCTCGCCGGTGTACCGTTTTCCCTGGGCAGTCAGGTCCAGGCAGGCCGTCAGCGTCCGGCGGGTGCTGGCCAGGACCTTCCCCTCCGCGTGGACCAGGCGCTTGGGCCGCACCAGCTCCAGGGGATTTGACGTGTCCATCTCCATGGCCCCGGAGATGAGCACATCCCCCGCCGCCACGCCGTCCCCCTCCTGTACCAGAGCATCCCCCGCCCATGGCTCGATGTGGGTGATCTCCCCGGACGCCGCCGCGACCACATTCCCTGGGATGTTCTCCGGGCGCAGGTCCGGGATCGCATCCCGCTCCCGCACGATGATCTCAGCGCGGGTCCCGTGGACATTGAGGGAGAAAAACGAGAGCTGGTGCAGGGCCTGCATCATCTGGTTCTCCACGGTGCGGATGGGGATTTTCGGCCCATAGGTCCCCACGGACACCCCGCACAGCCGAAGCTGCCCTAAAATCTCCTGGGCCGAGACCGTCTCGTTCCCCGTCACGTCAAAGGTCAGGATCGTCCGGCTCCCCACCCCGAAGAGGAGGAGGCACAGCACCAGCCCCACCAGCAGTCCATACCGCCGCCGGAAGCGCCCCAAAAAATAGGGCACGCCCCGCCGCTGTACGTCCTCCGCCTGGCAGCCCATCCGCTCCGCCAGAGCCTCGATCCGCCGCCACTGGATCGCGGGGACCTTCACCAGCAGCGTCACCGGGTCCAGCCGCTCCATTTTCCACAGGGTCAGGCCCCGCTGGGCGCATTGGTTCAACAAGGCCTCCGGCTCACTGCCGACCATACGGGCGGTGACAAAGCCAAAGAGCCAGACCAGCAACGTTCTCATGGCCCCGCCCCCTTCACAGCAGCGTCAGGGAAGTCACCACACCAAAGATGCGCAGCTCCCCCGCCCGCATGGCCTTGATCTCCAGATTCCGCCCCAGGATCCGCAAAACCCAGCCCCCGCCGTCCACATGGATCTCTTCCTTGCCATAGGCCAAAATTCCCCGATAATGCTCCAGGAAGACCTCGTTGTCCCCGATCAGCTCCGCCCTGGGGACCCCCGCCACGCCGTCGGCGGGCACAGCCAGCAGCCGCGCCGCCCGCTCCCCCACGCTCTGCTTTCTGACCTCCCGTTCTGCCATACGCCATCCCTCCCGCCGCACTGCGTTCCTGGACAGTGTATGCAGCAGGGCGGGGAAGAAAGACGCACATTCTATGATCCCACACTTTTTACTCTGTGCATAAAAAAATTTACGAAAAACGTTACTTCCCTCTTAACAACCAATGGGCAGTCAGTTACAATACAGACATAACGAGAAACGTTACATCTTTTACGCTTTGCGTATGGAGGAGCATTATGAAATTCTATAACATATTTTTCAGCCCGACCGGGGGCACAAAGAAAGTAGCGGATATTGTTGCGAAAGGGACGAAGCTGGACACAGAAGAAATTGACCTGATCAAAGAACCGGATAAGCTCATGAAGGTGAGATTTGAAAAAGAGGACTTGTGTTTGGTTGCTGTTCCGTCCTACGGTGGGCGTATTCCTTCGGTCGTAACGGATATGTTCCGCAATGCAAGGGTAAACGGTACGAAAGCAATTCTTGTTGCGGTGTTTGGAAACCGTGCGATCGACGATACTTTATTGGAGTTACAGGATGTTCTGGAAGCATCAGGTTTTGTGTGCATCGCGGGAATGGAGGCTGTTGCAGAACATTCACTGATGCACCAATTTGGAACTGGACGCCCGGATCAGCAGGACGAAAAGGAATTACTGGAATTTGCCGTAAAGATCATGCAAAGCGACGAAACGCAAAGGACACCTAAATTCCCTGGAAACAGACCATATCGAGAATATGGCGGTGTTCCGCTCAAACCTGCTGCAAATGGAAAATGCACTTCCTGCGGTCTGTGCGCAAAAGAATGCCCGGCGGGTGCTATTCCCTTGAACACTCCGAAGCTGACCGATAAGGATAAGTGCATTTCCTGTATGCACTGCGTAGCAGTTTGCCCGAAGAAAGCAAGAAATTACAGCAAGCTTGTCAGCTTTATCGCTGGGCGGAAAATGAAGAAGGTTTGTTCCGGCAGGAAGGAAAACAAATTGTACCTATAAATCGGGATTTGAGGTGGAAATATGGCATCAAGTAAGGAATACTTAGAGTTTATTTTAGGGCAGCTATCTGAGTTAGAAGAAATTACTTATCGAGCTATGATGGGAGAATTTATTATTTATTATCGTGGCAAGATTGTAGGTGGTATCTATGATGATAGATTACTTGTTAAACCAGTAAAATCAGCAATTAGTTATATGCCGACAGCTCCGTATGAATTACCCTATGAGGGAGCAAAAGAGATGTTGTTGGTAGATGAAGTTGATAATAAGGAGTTTTTGACAGGCTTGTTTCATGCAATGTATGATGAACTGCCAGCCCCAAAACCGAAAAAGAAGAAATAAACAACTTCCGATTTGTCGAAGAGAAAAATCTGGATTGTGCGGAGGAAATTATGAACGAAGAATGTTTGATCTGCAAAGCTCCACTTACCTATCTCGAAGCCGATATGCTGATGGAATGTGAGATTTGCCACAAAAAAGAAAACAGCAAGACGCGGTGCGTGAACGGACACTATGTATGCAACGAATGCCATACCCAAGGGCTTGACCGCATAATCGAGCTGTGCATGACGAGCGCATCGAGCGATCCTATCTCCATCATTGAACAGATGATGGCGCTGCCCACCTGCCATATGCACGGTCCGGAGCATCATGTGATGGTCGGAGCGGCGCTGCTGACAGCGTACCACAACGCGGGCGGGGACATTGATCTTCGCAGCGCATTAACGGAGATGATGAATCGAGGACGGAGCGTTCCCGGCGGCGCTTGCGGCTTTTGGGGGGCTTGCGGTGCGGGAATCAGCACGGGGATGTTTGTGTCCATCATTTCGCAGTCTACGCCGCTAACCAATGAGCCGTTTGCATTGTCCCACAAAATGACGGCAAAATCACTTCAAGCGATCAGCGAGATCGGAGGTCCGCGCTGCTGCAAGCGAGATTCTTTCCTCTCCATTTTTGCTGCCATTGACTTTGTAAGGGAGCGGTTCGGCGTTGAGATGGAAAAGCCGGAGGTCGTATGCCATTACTCCGCGCAAAACAATCAGTGCATCGGAAAACGCTGTCCATTTTCCAAGGTGAATCATTGAGAAACATCAAAACAGTTAGTTAGGAGATGATCGCACGAGAATCCTACATGAACTTTCGTGGCTATGGGAAATGCTGGGCATTGCGCTTGTGGCTGCGGCTGTCTGCATGGCTTGCGCTGCACTGATCTGCAAGGCGGCGAAGAAGAAACTCGGCAGAAAGTTGTTGGTAGTCATAGGGGCTGCGGCATTTGTGGGTGCGATTCTGGCGGTCATTCTGATTGCCCGAACGCCGATGCCGCTTTGATAGGACGGAGAACTTGATGGGCAGAGCAGAAGCCTCTGCCTTTATACATCGCAGGAAGGAGGACAGCCGAAAGTCATAACCACCGGCATAGCCGGTGGTTTCCGAAGTCAAAAAAGCCGGAGCAGTTTCCTGCTCCGGCTAACAGACCGTCCACAAGTGTGCCGCCATAGGCCTGTGGAAGAGGTCACTTCTATGATATGCGAAGAAATAGCTCGTTATTACAGCACACTCTTCCAATCCTCTCTAAATCCATAATAGCGAAGATTGACAAATGGATATTTTTGAGAGAGCTCTGCAATTTCGCCTTTCATCTCAAGAAACTCTTCTGGCTTTAGCAATCGACGTATGATGAGAATGAAACCGTAGAGATGGGCGTTATCCACAGTTCCATCCGGAAGAGAAATCAATAACGCTTTTTCCTGTTTACGTAGCCAAGGTTTCTGCTCAAATAATCGATTGTAAAGACGGCTGCCATGGGCGCACAAATTACGAATGATCGTCATATGGTGCATAAATCTTTCGAGCACTTCATCCCCACGGGCTTTCAACCCCAATGCTTTGGCAACTGCCAGCTTGATGGGCTGTTCAGAGATCTTATACAGGAATGAAATATTCGAGATCGTCAGCAGGTCAACGAATGCCCAAAGAGGAATGTCCTGCTGGAGTTCATGGACAAAGTGCTTGAGATAGGCTTCGTGTGGGAGACGGGAATTCTTTTGAATTTCGGCCTTCTGCATAAGATCTGCATGGATAGAAGCATCGGTAAAATTCTCTGGATCGAGATGGCCTGTGGCCCCATATACTCTGGTGAACTCATGGGAATACACAGACTTAACGGTCACTTCAATTAGCTCAATGTATTTAAGAAGAACATGTCTCAGATAAAAAAACAGAACGCCCCCAAGTGTGCGTGTAGCACTACAAGAGTGCCGACAGAGGCCTGGGGGAGATGTTACTTAAATTATAGTTGTAAATTCAGGTCCTGTCAATCCTCCTGAAAAAACTTTTTCAGTTTGTTTGGAACGCAGTTTTCTATCCTCTGGCGATATTTGGAACTCCCTCAAAAAGTTCTAAAAAAGAAAAAGGCCCAAAGTCTTGCAACTTTGAGCCTTGTTTCTTGGCACGCCAGAAAGGACTCGAACCTTCAACCCTCAGAACCGGAAAGTAATACGGACACCTAGTAAATAGCGTGTTCACGGGGTTTATACTACAGGGAAAATATAGCAAAATCAAGGGAAAGTCGAATAAACAGGGTGAACACCGAATTTACGGGATACTCTGTTTTGTTCGGAAATTGTTCGGAAAATAGGCAGGCAAGCCATGTTACTATTATTTTTTTGTGCCTTGCTTTGACCGCTCTGCGTTTGGAGCGGCGAAAGGAGGGCGCTGTGTCTCCCATAGCGACTTGATTTGTACACTGTATACCAACTTGAATAGTAGGAATAAGCCTATCACAGCTTGCCCACCGGACGCAGGACTGTTTTCCGCCCTGATTTTTGAATCCCAATATTCAAGGATTCGCTGGGTGGATACCGGGACAAGATGGAACAAACCGCACCGAGCGGATATACAGGCTAAAAACGTCTACCTTTTCGGACAGTCCAGACAGGGACGGAATCCGCGTCCAAATAGTATCCATTTTGCTTTTTGGATATATCCAGAAATTGAAAGGCTTTTTGGGACGGTTGAAGTGTGCATGAACAGAAGCAGGTGTTACACTGGTGACAACACCAAAAGAAGGGAAGATACCGATGGAAAACAGAACCTACTACTACGCCCGTGTGTCCAGCCAAGACCAAAACCTGGACCGGCAGCTTGCCGCCTTTAGACGCTTGGGCGCACAGGACCGCGATATCGTGACAGACAAGCAATCAGGCAAAGACCTGGACCGAGCGGGCTATCAAGCCCTGAAAAACGCTATGCTCCGTCCTGGTGATACGCTGGTCATCAAGTCACTGGACCGTCTCAGCCGGAACAAGCAGGATATTAAGGCAGAGCTTGAGTACTTCCGCTCGGAGAGGATACGGGTCAAGGTGCTCGACCTGCCTACTACCATGATGGAGCTACCAGAAGGCCAGGAATGGATTTTCGACATGGTCAATAACATCTTGATTGAAGTCCTGGGGACCATTGCCCAACAAGAGCGGGAAACAATCAGACGCAGACAAGCGGAAGGTATTGCCAGCGCGAAGGCACAGGGTAAGACCTTTGGTCGTCCCAAAATCGAGCGGCCTGACAATTGGGAGACTGTTATCTCCCTTTGGCGAGCGGGACAGATTACAGCGGTGGAAGCTATGCGTCGCACGGGGCTAAAACGCGGGACCTTCTATCACTTGGCAAACAGCTGAGCGGTCAAGCGTCTGTATCCGTATCGTCTTCCATGTTTTGCAGGGCAAAAGCTATCATTTGGGTCATCAACTCGTTTCGACTTATGTCGATGGAAGCCGCCTTCTTATCAATCAGCTTTAGTGTATCCGTGGAAATCCGCATGGAGATGACCTCTTTTTCGGGCTTTTTCGGCGAGAATTTTTCCAAAAGTATCACCACCCCTCTTGCTTTATTGTATTCTGTCTGCTACAATCAGAATATATTCTAAATCAGATGGCTAAAATAGAATACATAGAGAGAATGGAGAGCCAACGATATGGAAAAATTAACTTGTCCAGCTTGTGGAGCAACTATGCCACTATGGGCACGCTTTTGTCCCAATTGTGGTGTGCCTGTTGAGCATACGGAGGAAGGTACTATTCCTGGCGAAATAACTGACAGCGAATGCTCGGAGAACCTGTCATCTGATGCGGAAGATAATACTCAAGCTTCCTCAGAAGAAAATGCGTGTAATAACCAAATTGCGATACATAAACCGCTATTTTCTGATCAAAAAAACGAAAAGCCTAAAAAGGCATCAAAAAGAACAACGAGTATTCTCGTCTCCTGTATTGCCGTTGTGGCAGTGGTTATCATCGGAGTTGTTATAAAGGCAAACCCTGTGCCTAAGTCAATCTCTTTCTCAGGCACTTCATACTCTGTAACTATAGGGTCGAGCGGATCTGTAGATTACAGCATCACGCCCGCTAAGGCGAGAAAAAGAGCAGAAGTTACATGGGCATCGTCAGATCCAAATATTTGTACTGTTAATGCCAGCGGACAACTCCATCCTAAAAAAATAGGAACATGTACAATTTCGGCTACTACAAAAAACGGGAAAGTTGCCACTTATTCACTGACAGTAGAGCCAGATTACTCTGATTTTAGCACGCTATATAATACATATCTTAGTTCTTCTTATGCCAGACTGGCTTCAGATGGCTCTTACCTGTCGATTGACACAAATCCTTACGATTGGGATGACTATACTAATGAAGATGCTATTGTAGGATTGCGCAACGTAGTATCTGCGTTGGGGTTACCTGATTCTTTACTTCAAAAAATGGGATCAACAAGAGCACTAGATGGCAGACAAACAGAAACATACTCTAATGTAGAGGTCAGTTGGTCCTATCATCCAGATGATGGATTGGAAGTTCTATTCACTAAAAATTAAAAGAGAATAGCAATCGAGTAGGAGGCTCTCCCGAATAGAGAGCCGACCTCTCACACCACCGTGCG